>Ga0137415_10001657_pt1 | contig 22061 bp, 14 predicted proteins | sample CZODoug3_1_1_16f_FD_183082 | JGI IMG/M metagenome (GOLD analysis project Ga0137415, IMG submission 183082) | Vadose zone soil fungal communities from Angelo Coast Range Reserve, California, USA - CZODoug3_1_1_16fungal (Hybrid Assembly) | ecosystem: Environmental > Terrestrial > Soil > Vadose...
GACAGCACCGGGAACGTCTCGAGCTGCTCGTAGTAGTCGGCGATCCAGTCGACGACCTGATGGCCGTGCTGGCGGAAGTCGTCCGGGGTCATGTGCGCGGTCACGAGCACAAGTGTGCCGGGAGGGGCCGCCTGGGGGATCGGCCCCTCCCGACACCCCCTCCTAGAAGGCAGCCAGCCCGTTGGGAACGCCGACGCCCGTCGGGCCGTCCCAGCCGGAGACCCCGGTGCAGGTCGCGGCGGTGAACTGGGTGCAGTCCGCCGCCCCGTTCTGCGCGTTCGTCCCCCCGATGATGTCCTCGATCGAACCGGCAGGCGCGCTATACATCGTGTTCGGTCCGTTGACGCCGGTGGTGCCGGCGCGGGCATATAGCCCGGCCAGGTACGGCGACGCCGCGCTCGTGCCGCCGACGACGAGCCAGCCGCCGCCGGTGCCGCTGTCCGGGGTGTAGGTGTCGTACACCGCGACGCCGGTGTGCGGGTCGGCATCGGCCGAGACGTCGGAGATCGCCCGGTGGCCGCTGCAGTTCGCCGCGACCGCCGCCGGCAGATCGAGCGCGCAGCCGCTGCCGGCGCCGACCCACGTCGTCGTGCCGTCGCTGGACGTGAACTGCCCGCCCCACGCCGACTTGGTGAACGTCTGGCCGCTGTCCGTCGTGGTGAGCGTGATGCCGCCGGCCGAAGTCACCCAGGGCAGCTCCTGCGGCCAGATCTGGGTACTGCCCGTGTAGCCGCTGTCGCCCGACGACGCGACGATCGCGACGCCCGGGTGGTGCAGCGACTGCGCCGGGGCGCCGGTGCCGACATAAGAGCCCTGCAGACCGGTCGGCAGGCCGTAGCTCATGCTGACCGCTTTGGCGCCCAGACTCACCGCCTTGTTCACGGCGGTGCCGAAGTCGTCGGCCAGCGCGCCGGGCAGACCGAGCGTCGCGGCCAGCAGCAGCTCGAGCAGGTTCATCGGGATCTGCACCATCGTGATCGTGCAGGTGGGGCAGGCCGCCGAAGCCAGCTGCACGTCCAGCGCCGTCTCGGTGGCGTAGGACTCCTCGACGGATGCGAGCGATGCGTTCGGCGCGAGTGGGGGACCGCCGTGGTAGTCGACGATCTTCAGACAGCCGTTGTCCGTCGTGCAGGCCGGCAGCCCGTATTGGCTGCGGTAGTGGGTGAGGTCGGCCTCCAGGGTGGGGTAGGCGCCCACGCCGACGATCGAGACGTTGTTCGTCGAGCCGCCCGTGGCGGGCAGGTTGAACGCCCGGGCGAGCTCGGCCGGGCCGTACCCGGTCGGGGTGGTGGTCGCCATCGGCGTCGCCGAGCCCGTGGCGATGGTGACCAGGCTGTGCTGGCAGCCCAGGTTCACCGTCTGGTGACCGACGACGACGCGGCAGTCGTCCACGACGCCGTGGGTTGCCGCCAGATTGCCGTTCCGCAGGGCGGCCGCGGCGTTCGAGAGCGTGGATCCGGGGGTGGGTCGGGCCGCGGCTGCTGGTGCCAGCGCTGTGAGGGCCGCGGCGACAGTCAAGACGATGGGTGTACGCAACTTCACGCGTGCCTCCTGGGGTGAGGGCCGCACGGTGCCGGGGGAACCGGCAGATAACCGGATTGTGGCGACCCAGGCATATGCCGTGCCACACTCTCGGCTGGCGCATATGGGCCGTTGTCGCATTGACGTCACGGGGGTGCACATGCTCGACGTGCTGACTGCGGACAGTGATCTTGGTCGGGTGTATGGCGCGCTGGTCCGCCAGCCCCGCAGCACCTGCGACGAGCTGGCCACGGCGACCGGCCTCGCACCCGAAGTCGTGCTCGACGTCCTGCACCGACTGGCGGTCGACCGGCTGGCGGTCAGCCTTGGGGTGGTCGCCACCGGTGCGTGGGAGGCCCAGCCGCCCGACGCTGCCGCGACCGCGTTCGTCGAGGCCGAGGAGCGCCGCCTGGCGGCGATCCGGGAGCACGCCCAGCGGCTGGCCGAGATCTACTGGTTCGCCCGGCGCGAGTCGCAGCAGTACCCGGGCATCGAGGTCGTGCGGGATCGGGCGCTGGTCTTCGAGCAGGCCGAGCGCATCCAGCTCGAGGCGCGTACCGAGGTGCGCTGGTTCGACTGCCCGCCCTACCTCAGCGCCTCCGAACCCGATCAGGTGCGGATGGAGCAGCAGGTTGCCTTGCAGCAGCAGCGCATGGCCGAAGGGATCCGGTACCGCACGATCTACCACGACAGCGTGTGGGAGCACCCGTCCTACAGCTCGATCGCGCTGGACAACATGGCCCATGGCGAGCAGGCGCGCACGTTGGCCAGCCTGCCGATGAAGCTGGTGATCGGCGACGACCGTCGGGCCATGGTGCCACTCGACCCGAGCGAGCTCGAGGACGGCGCCACGCTGATCGTGCACCCGTCCGGGCTGCTCAGCGCACTGGTCGCGATCTTCGAGACGCTGTGGCAGATGGCGGTGCCGATCTCCGGGGGCGACGTGACGCGGCAGCTCGGTAAGCGCGACCAGGACATCCTGACGTTGATGGCATCCGGCGCGACCGACGAGGTGATCGCCCGCCGGCTGCACCTGTCCCGGCGCACCGTCGTGCGGCACTCCGCGTCGCTGCTCGAACGACTCGGCGCGACCACCCGCTTCCAGGCCGGCGTGCAGGCGTCTCGGCTCGGCTGGCTGTGACCGCTGACGAGACGGGCGACCTCACGCGGCGCCGGTCAGCGTTTGGGGCCGACATGCTCGTCCAGGAGCCCGACGGCGCCGCGCCGGGCTATCGAGACGCTGTTCGGACGGTTGTTGCGCCATGCGACCCCGACCCGGTCGAAAGCTGCGGTGAGGATGGCCTGGATGTCGCTCGACTCGTTGCTGAACAGGTAGCGCGGGTAGGCGTAGGTCTTGCCACCCACTGTGACCCGGTTGATCACCCGGCAGCCGTCGGAGTGGATCAACCCGCGGATCAGCGGCCACGGATGCTCGTCGACGATCGCCCGCTGCCACTCGGTCAGCACGATAGGTCGCTCGTGCTTGCGCCCGGGCCCGTGCTGCGGCAAGAGGCACGGCCAATGCATCCAGTACGACTGGACGGTGAGGAGCCGGTCGGAGTGCGAGCCCGCCACGGTTCCTGGAAGTCGTCCTCGCACAGCGCCGACGGCGTCGACCACCTCGCGTGCCATGACCGGATAGTCGGTGCAGGTGTAGATCCGCAGCACCGGCACGCGCGCCGACGTCACTAGGTGACCGTCACCGAGGTACTGCCCGAGCAGATACCCGTAGCTGGCAGCGGGTGGATCACGCCCATCACAGATCGGGCACCGCTCGGGTGGGTTGCGATCGGTCGGCGTCGAACGCCGCCACTTGACGACAGTGGGGAACGGGATGCCGATCAGGTCGGCGGTCTCGCGCGTGGTTCGTCCGGCGGCCATCAGCTGGCGAGCGTGTTCACGGACGCGCAAGTCGTGCATGCTTCGACCATCGCATGATGCCCTGACAGTTTTCTTCGGTGCCGGGAGCGGGATTTGAACCCGCACGCGCTTACGCGCAATCGCTTTTGAGGCGATCGTGTCTGCCGTGTTCCACCATCCCGGCGAGTGACCGGACGTACCTGCCCTCGACACCGTAGGCTACCGCCAGACAACGAGGTCGTGGCACAGGAGGCAAGCGTTCGTGGCAACCCAGCCCGTTGCCGAGTCCACTGCGAAGCGGGTGCTGATCGCGGAGGACGAGGCGTTGATCCGTCTCGACCTGCGCGAGATGCTCGAGGAGGAGGGCTTCGATGTCATCGGCGAGGCGGCCGACGGCGAGCAGGCGGTCGAGCTGGCCGTCGAGCTCAACCCGGACCTCGTCATCTGCGACGTCAAGATGCCCAAGATGGACGGCATCACCGCCGCGGCGCAGATCGCTGACAAGCGCATCGCCCCGGTCGTGATCCTCACCGCGTTCAGTCAGCGCGACCTCATCGAGCGGGCACGGGACGCCGGTGCGATGGCCTACCTGGTCAAGCCGTTCCAGAAGCGAGACCTGTTGCCCGCCATCGAGATGGCCACCTCACGCTTCGCCGAGATCCGTGCGCTCGAGTCGGAGGTCACCGACTTGCGCGAACGCCTCGAGGCCCGCAAGCTGATCGAGCGCGCCAAAGGCGTGCTGATGACCGAGCACCGGATGACCGAACCAGAGGCGTTCCGGTGGATTCAGCGGGCCGCGATGGACAACCGCACGTCCATGCGCGCCGTGGCCGAGTTGGTGCTCACGGGGGGCACCAACTAGTCGAGTAACCACTCCCGGCCCGGCACTACCGCCGAGGCGAGCTGTCGTCAAGTGGCGTTTCAGCTAGCTGCCAGGATGCTGACCCAACATCGTCCGCTGTCTCGAGGCGGATAGTGTTTGGCTGCTCGCAGCACGCGAGTGAGTGGTGAATGTGATCGTCGACTGCACCATCCAACGGGGCCCTAAACCGCAGGGAGCGAGCGGTGGCACGTAGTCACGTCCGGGTAAGGCCGGCCGAGCTGGCCGACCTGCCGCAGCTGGTGCGCGTGGTCGAGGCGACCGATCTGCAGCTGGGCGCGCCGGGCGCACGGCAGTTCCAGGCTGACAGCCTCGCCAATCTCCCCGAACGCCTCGCGATGATCCTGTCCACCGACGACCGCACCGTGCTCGTCGCGGTCGACGACCTGGGCGACGTGGTCGGCCTGGTCGTAGCGGCCGAGGGCGATGTCGCGGCGATGACGTCGGTTCCCGCGCTACACATCAGCCACCTGCTCGTGGCCCCCGGCCACCGTCGCCGGGGGGTCGGGCGGGCCCTGCTGGCGGCCGCGGTCCACCTCGCGGATCAGCGCGGCATCGAGCACGTCGTCGCCACGGCGGTGACCGGCTCGCGCGACGCCAACCGCTACCTGGCCCGTCTCGGGTTCGCCCCGCTGGTCGTGCGCCGGATCGCCACGACCTCGACCCTGCGCCGCTCGCTCGGCATCGCCGACGGTGCCGATCGGTTGGCGCTGCTGCGGCGCGCCCGGCGAGGCGGTCGCAGCCTCGCGGCAAGAGCGATCAGCCGCGGCGCCTAATTCATCCCGCCTTGGGCGAATCTCCTCGTGGACCCACTCGCAAGCTCGGGGTCCGTCGGAGATCCGCACCGCTCCTTCGTCGCGGGCCGCGTCGCGGCGGCGGGGCTCTTCGCGCAAGCGCTCATCGCGTTCTGGGTCGTGTTTCCGAGGCTCACCTGCCGCCGGGCATTAGCGTCAGTGGGCCCGCCTAGACTCGGGCCCCGTGACGGGTTCGCGACTGCTTCTTCTGGACGGCCACTCCATCGCGTACCGCGCGTACTACGCGCTGCGCGAGGTCGAGATGGCGACGACGACCGGCCAGCCGACCAACGGCGTGTTCGGCTTCACGTCCATGCTGATCAACCTGCTGCGCGATGAGGATCCGACGCACGTCGCCGTGGCGTTCGATCTGTCGCGTAAGACGTTTCGTAGCGAGACCTACGCCGAGTACAAGGCGGGCCGATCCGAGACGCCGCCGGACTTTCGCGACCAGCTCGCACTGATCCGCGAGGTGCTCGACGCGCTGCGCATCCCGGCGCTCACCGCCGAGAACTACGAGGCCGACGACATCATCGCGACGCTTACGACCGGGGCGTCCGCCGCGGGCGTCAACACGCTGATCTGCACCGGTGACCGCGACGCTCTGCAGTTGGTAACCGACCAGGTCACCGTGCTCTACCCGCGGCGTGGGGTGAGCGACCTGACCCGGTTCACGCCCGAGGAGGTCGAGGCGAAGTACGGGTTGACGCCCGCGCAGTACCCGGACTTCGCCGCCCTGCGCGGTGACACCAGCGACAACCTGCCCGGCATCCCCGGGGTGGGCGAGAAGACCGCCGCCAAGTGGATCCGCGAGTACGGCTCGTTCGACGCGCTCGTCGCGCAGGTCGACACCGTCAAGGGCAAGGCCGGTGACGCGCTGCGCGAGCACCTGGCCGGGGTGATCCGCAACCGGCAGCTCACCGAGCTGGTTCGCGACGTGCCACTCGACGTCACGGTGGGCGATCTCGAGCGCCAGGCGTGGGATCGCGACGAGGTGCATACCCTGTTCGACAACCTGCAGTTCCGGGTGCTCCGCGAGCGGCTGTTCGCCACGGTGAACGCCGCCGAGCCCGAGGCCGAGCAGGGCTTCGAGGTCGACGGCACCCGACTCGGCCCGGACGACGTCCAGGGCTGGCTCGACGAACACGCGCGGGACGGGAAACGGGTCGGGCTGGCGTTTCGCGGCACCTGGGGGCGCGGCGTCGGCACCTTGACCGGCGTCGCCCTCGCCGCAGCCGACGACGCGGCGGCCTACCTGCAACCCGAGGCGCTCACCGGCGACGACGAGAAGGCGGTCGCGGCCTGGCTGGCCGACCCCGAGATTCCCAAGGCGACCCACGACATCAAGGGTCCGCTGCTCGCCCTGCGCCAGCACGGCTGGACGCTCGCCGGCGTCACCAGCGACACCCAGCTCGCCGCCTACCTCGCCCTGCCGGGCCAGCGCTCCTTCGATCTGGCCGACCTGGCCCTGCGCTACCTACACGCCGAACTGCGCTCCAACGACGCAGATCTGGAGACCGGCCAGCTCACCCTGGACGGCGGCATCGACGAAGCCGACGACGCTCTAGCCCAGGTCGAGACGGTGAACGCCACCGCGATCAGGGATCTCGCCGACGCGCTCGACTCCGACCTCGAGCGGCGGGGGGCGACCCGGCTGCTGGCCGAGATGGAGCTGCCGCTGACCTACGTCCTGGCCGACATGGAGACGGTCGGCATCGCCGCCGACACCGATCGACTCGTCGCGTTGCAGGCCGAGCTCGGCGCGGCCGTCAAGGACGTCGAGCAGGAGGCGCACGCACTGGTCGGGCGTCCGTTCAACCTCGGTTCGCCCAAGCAGCTGCAAGAGATCCTGTTCGACGAGTTCAAGCTGCCCAAGACGAAGCGGATCAAGACCGGCTACACGACCGACGCCGACGCGCTGGCCGACCTGTACGGAAAGACCGAACATCCGATTCTCGGGCACCTGCTACGGCATCGCGAGGTCGCCCGGCTCAAGACGGTGGTCGACTCCCTGCTGCCCTTGATCGACGACAGCGGCCGCATCCACACGACGTTCAACCAGACCATCGCGGCCACCGGGCGGCTGTCGTCCACCGACCCCAACCTGCAGAACATACCGGTGCGTACGGCGGAGGGGCGGCGCATCCGCGAGGCGTTCACCGTCGGCGCCGGCTTCGAGTCGTTGATGACCGCCGACTACAGCCAGATCGAGATGCGCATCATGGCGACGCTGTCGGCCGATGCCGGCCTGATCGAGGCGTTCACGACCGGCGAGGACTTGCACACGTTCGTGGCGTCGCGGGCGTTCGACCTGCCGCCCGAGCAGATCGACCCGGAGCTGCGCCGGCGGGTGAAGGCGATGTCCTACGGGCTGGCCTACGGGCTGTCGGCGTTCGGGCTGGCCCAGCAGCTCAAGATCAGCGCGGACGAGGCGAGGGGCCAGATGGACGCCTACTTCGCCCGCTTCGGCGGCGTGCGCGACTACCTCAAGTCCGTCGTCGAGCAGGCCCGGCAGACCGGCTACACCGAGACGATCATGGGCCGGCGGCGCTACCTGCCCGACCTGATGAGCGACAACCGCCAGCGTCGCGAGATGGCCGAGCGGATGGCGCTCAACGCCCCGATCCAGGGCAGCGCGGCCGACATCATCAAGGTGGCCATGCTCGGCGTGCACCGCTCGCTGACCGAGGCCAACCTGAAGTCGCGGTTGCTGTTGCAGGTGCACGACGAGCTCGTGCTCGAGATCGCGGCCGGCGAGCGCGACGCGGTCGAGGAACTGGTGCGCCGCGAGATGGGGGCGGCGTACACGCTCGACGTCCCGCTCGACGTGTGGGTCGGCGTCGGCCCCAACTGGCACGAGGCTGCTCACTGACCCTCACCGTGAGACGAGCGTGATGGCCGGGTCGATCGTCTGGGTGACATCGTTGCCGGCGGCGTCGGTCGCCTCGGCCCGCAGGCTCAAGTGCCCGTTCGTCTTCGCCAACGACGGCAGCGCCAGTGTGGTCACATAGCGACCGGCTCCGACCTTCCGCACCGTCGATCGATCCCACGTGCTTCCGCCGTCGACGCACACCGACAGCGTCAGGCCGGTGATGGCCGGCGCGGCGGGATCCTGGTGGTACGCCGTCACCATCAACTGGTGCCTCCCCGGCGCCGCCAGGGTGTTGTCCAGCGACAGGCCGGCGTCGTAGCGCAGAAACACCAGCGGGTCGGCCTGGCACGGCGCCTGGTCGCCGAAGAACGTCCCGATGCAGGTGATGCTCGCCGGTGGCGCCTGGTCGGTCGTCGGCCGTGACGAGGTGAAGTGCCATTCGGTGTGCATGCCGGTGCCGTCGGCGGTCATCCGGTACCTCGCTGCCGCGGCGGGGAGCGTGAAGGCCGGCAGCCCGTTCACCGGTGTGGACGCGATCTCGGCGCTTCCGGAGTAGAGGTGCGTGTCGGTGAACGCCCACGGGCCGTTGTGCGCCTGCGGGTTCGAGCCGTCCATGAGGTATACGAACGGATAGAGCACGTCGCCCTGTCGGCAGGCCGAGCAGTAGCCCTGCGCGTTGAGGCCACCCCACTTCCCGGGCTGGGCGTCGAGTACGGACTGGTCGGCGATCACGGCGCCCGGAGCGAGCGGACCGCTGCCCCAGCTCGTCGTAGCGGCGTCGCCGTACGTGCCCAGCGACTGTTGCAAGGCCGAGCCCGCCGCGGTCGTCTGCGCCACCGTCTGCAGGGTGACGAGGTCGGGCGTGACCGGTCCGGCGTACTCCGTCGTCGAGGTCGGGGCAGCTCGACTCGTGAGCGACACGCCTCCGGACAGCCACTCGTCGGCCCGCCAGGAGCCCCACAGCTTGTCGAGCGTGCCGGCCTGGTCGGAGTGGTACGCGCCGTGGGTCGTCGTGAGGTCGTCCCGGCCGAGGGAGTAATGCAGCGACGCCGGAACCTGACCCTCCTGGTAGGTGTTGGTCTGGTAGAGGTAGGGCGTGTCGCCGTTGCCGTGCACGGTGACCTTGACCGGGCTCTGGCCGAGCAGGGCGATCAAGGTGTGCGCCTGGGCCGGTGGTATCTCCGCGAACGGCAGGTCGACCGGTACGCCGTCGTCGTTCGGCGGCCACCAGCTCGGATACATCGGGATGATGCAGTTGCCGCTCGGCTGCGAGGCATCGGTCGGGTCGATGAGGACTCCGGCGGCGCCGTGCTGCTTGGCGGTCTCGATCTGGTCCTTGTAGACCTTGCAGCCGGCGAAGTGGCGAACCCGGATCAGCACGAGCTTGCCGGTGGTGTCCTGGCCGGTGTAGTCGCCGGGCGTTCCCTCGTTGACGTAGACGAGTTGGAGCGAGCGGTTGCCGGAGAAGCGGATCACACCGCGCGGGTCTTCGGGATAGGTCGTGGACATCGGATAGATGGCGGAAAGGGCGATGCTCCGCGGTGATGTCGCCGACGTCGCCGACATCGTCACTGGCGCCTGCCCGAGCAGCAGGGCCTGACCGAGGTGGAACGCGCCCACGCTCACCGGCGCGGTCGGGATCGCCCACCATGCCTGGTAGCCGTACGCGTTGAAGGTCATCGACACGAACGCGTCCCCGTCCGGCAACGCCCGGGAGTTCATGAACGCGATGCTGTAGGACTCGGTCGGCGCCGGCGTGTCCACCACGAGTTGCTGCGCCTGGCCGGCGTCCAGGCCGAAGGACGTGGGCCCGGCAACGGTGACCTGCGGGTTGGTGATCTCGAGGTTGTTCCAGCGGTCGTCGCGGAAGAACACGGCCTGACCGTCCACGTGGTACGTGCCGGCCGGCACGCTGTAGTGCACCAGGTAGGACGAGCAAGGGCTTCCCTCGGCGCACGAGATGCTCGACGGGCCGTAGACGACGCCCGCGCCCGATCCGGTCAGCCCGAGCATGGAGAACATCGGCGGGGTCAGACACAGGGGTTGCTGCGATGTGCACCAGTAGGCGGCGTCTGTGGGCGACGTGATCGTCTCAGCGACGTCGTACATGGGTACGGCGGGATGGGCCACCACGCCGAGACGGTGGTCCTGCAGCCAGATGCCCTGCACGTCGCCCGCCAGTCGAAGCGCCGGAAACGGCTGATCGACCTGCGCCCGTCCGGCCGGTGTGGCCGGGTCGACCTTCGCCGGCGTGGTGAGCGCCGACCAGAACGTCGATGCCTGCGCGAGGCTCACCTGGACGATCGCGTCGTGCGTGCCGGCGACGGTCGACACGTAGGTGCTCGCGGGCAGGCCCTGCGCCTGTTCAGCCACCTGGGCGCTGCTGTCCTGGGCGGGATAGCGCAGGACCACCGGGAGCGAGCCGTCGGCCAGGCCGTGGGCGGCGCGGTAGGTGAGGTCGAACAGCCCGCGGTCGACCGTGCCCTGCCGGACCAGCTCACCGGCGTCGACCGGAATCGCGAACACACCTCCGGTGAGCCCACCGGACGCCTTGCTCTGGCCGGTGACCTGGATCGGGGGCGCGATCCCGTTCGCTCGCGGCGCGGCCGACGCCGTGACCGAGTAGTGCCCGCTGGTGCCGGCCGGGTTCAGCGTGGCGGTGTCGCCGGTCAGCAACGTGACGGTCGTCGGAGCGATCGGTGCACCGGACAGGGACAGCGCGGCGCCGGCGGGAGCGCCCGGTGTCTGCTCGACGGCGCGGTCGGCCGACGCGGGCGGCGCCTGGCCCCGGACGAGCGCCACGCTCAGGGTGCCCACCGCCGCCAGCGCGACGACGGCGCGACCCAGGGTTGCTCTGCTCATCGGTTGCCTCGCTGCGGTGTGGGGGTCTGCGCCGTGAGGGCCCAGTCGTGTCGGGTGACGTGGTCGGCGCCCACCTCGACGCCGGCGGTGTCGGAGGCGTAGCCCGTGGCGGCGGCGGTCACCTGCTGGGTGCCGGCCAGCGGGCTGAACAGGTAGTAGAAGCCGTCGGGGATGCTGTCGTCGTCGGGGGTGGCGGCGGCCAGAGCGGTGGCGCCGGAGCTCGTCACGGTGGCGCCGTCGATGCCCTGGCCGGTGGCCCGGTCGGTGACGACTCCGAGCACCATCCCGCCGGGTATCGCGACGCAATCGTGGGTGCCGACGAAGACGTCGTCCACGACCCACCACCAGCTGCTCCGGCCGCTGAAGTGGAACCTGACCCGAACGCCGGACCGGCTCGCGGCCTGCGGTATCGGGATCGTGATCGCCCCGATGCCGTTGGCGTTGGTGCGCTTCCACACCGACGTCCAGTGCCGGCCGTCGTCGGTGGTCAGGTCGACCTGGGCGGTGGAGCCGTGGCCCGCGTAGTAGGAGCTGTCGAAGGACAGCACTGGACTCGCCTGGCGTCCGAGGTCGATGGACGGCGACGTGAGCGTCGTGTCGAGCGGGGCGGAGCCGACGTAGGCCGAGTCGGCCACGGCGAAACGGTCGTCGCCTCCGGGCGCCGGGCTGCGGCTGCCGGGATTGTCGAACCGCCAGGAGTGGACGCCGCCGGAGATCGACCACCCCTCGGCAGCCGTGCTCCCGCTCCAGCGGGTGAACGCGGTGTCCAGACCGTTCCAGCCGTAGCCGGGCGCGGTGCACGTGGTCTGGTCGACCTTGGCGCTGACGTCCTGTCCTAGGTCGGACGTGTCGACGTGGACGCTCAACTGCTGGGCCAGGTATCCGTCGTAGAGCGGGGTGACGTGGAAGGTGTAGTCGGCCTGCTGCGGCAGCTCGACCCGGTAGGCACCCGTGTCGGGGTCGCTGAAGATCGGCCCGTTCGGGTAGCCGTCGATCGTGATCTCGGCGTACACCGGCCAGCCGTGGCCGGAGCCGTCGGTCACCGCGCCGGACACCGTCGCGCTCGGCACGCTCTTCAGGGCGAAGTCGATCGTCGTCGCCTGCCCGTCGGTGACTGTGGCGGATCGGGTCACGGCCGGGTAGCGGAACGCGCTCGCGGTCACGTCGTACGGGCCGGGCGCGACGCTGAGGTCGTAGTGGCCCTGGGCGTCACTGCGCGTCGAGTAGCCGGCCGGGGTCGAGACCTTGGCGCCGGGGATCGCCGCCCCGGTTGCCGAGTCGGTCACCGTTCCGGCGATGTCGCCGTGCGGGCCCTGCCGGAGGGCGCCGACGCCGTTGGGGGAGCCGACTCCGGTCGGGCCGTCCCATCCGGGACCGGCGGTGCACAGCACCGTGCCGCAGGCGCCGTCGGTGCCGGTGGTGACGTCGAACAGGTCGCCGGACTTGGCCGGGTCGTAGGGGTAGGTGACCGGGAAGGTGTCCGGCGAGGGTTCGCCAGCGAGCGCGTACATGCTCGCGACCAACGGTGAAGCCAAGCTGGTGCCGCCGACCTGGAGCCAGCCACCCTGACCGACCGTGTCGTAGACGGCCAGGCCCGAGGCCGGGTCGGCATCGGCGGCGACGTCAGACGTGGCGCGCTTGTCGCCGCACGTCGTGTCGATACGGTCCTGGTAGGCCGGATGCGGCTCGTACAGCGAGCACCCGGAGCCGCCGTCGGACCACGCCGACTCGTCCCAACCGCGTGGGGCCGTGCTGTTCTTGGTGAGCCTCGTGCCGCCGACCGCAACCACGTCCGGGTTGGTGGCCGGCCAGTTCTGGACGTTGCCGACGTCACCGGTCGATGCGGTGACCGCGACGCCCCGATGGCTGTAGTCCTGGTCGTAGCTTGTTTGGTCGGGGTCCTCGCTGGGCACGCCGTAGGAGTTCGATACGTACTTCGCGCCGAGCGCGACCGCGGTGTTCACCGCCGTGCCGAGAGCGTCCAGGCCGTTGTCGTCGCCCTGCACCAGCAGGATGTTGCAGCTCGGGCAGGCGGCGGACACGGCGTCCAGGTCGAGGGAGGTCTCCAACGCCCAGCCCGGGTCGTCCGGCGGCAGCGGGGTGGTCCCGCCTCGCTGGTTGACGATCTCGAGGCAGCCGTTGACGATCGTGCACGGCGGCAACCCGTACTGCGTGCGGAACGTGGCGAGGTCCGCCTCCGCGTGCGTGTCGCCGAAGGCGTCCACGATCGCGACGGTCTGGCCGCCTCCGCCGTCGGGCAGCTTGTAGGCGGAGCGGATGTCGGCCGGGCCGAGGGCCGCGGCGGGCGGCGCGTCCGCGTCCGGGTTGATCTGGTGCTGGGTGCCCGGCGTCCACACCGTCGAGAAGCACCGCGCGTAGTTCTTCTTGACCGTCTGGTTGCACGCTGCGGGCGTGTAGTGCACGGCGGGATCGGACGTCGCGGGCGGGCCCGCGGCCGGACTGGCCGCAGGCGATTCGGGGGCGGCCTGCGGCGCTGCGCTTGTTCCACGGGCGCCGCGCGCCACCACCGGCACGGCGGCGATCGCCACGACGACGGCCAACACGGTGCTGAGTCGGCGGATGCGGCGGGCGGGCAAGAGGCTCATGGGCATCCTTGGGCGCGAACGCGTCGACGCGGCGCTCGGGGTGCAGCCGAGGTACCGCCGGGGGTGAATTCCCGGAATGCTGGCACGGTCCGATCGCACCGTGAAAGGCTTTACTGCGACCCATATGTAGGATTGCCGCAATTGTTGCAACGGCGGGGGTCGGGGTGCTGTCACCGGTTGGGCTAGGTCCGCAGGAGGAGGAGCTCTACCTCGCCATGCTGTACCGGGCCGAGCAGACCCGCTCCGAGCTGATGAGTTCGATACCGGCCTGGCCGCAGGCACGGTTGACTCGCGTGCTGAGGTCACTGACCGCCCAAGGTTTGGTGCGCACGCTGGCCGGCCGCCCGCCGCGCTACGCGGCGGTGGCGCCCGACATCGCCGTGGAGACGCTGGCCCGGCAGTCGCTCGACCAGGTGCGGCGCGTGCAAGAGATCATCCCGAAGCTGATGGATGTCTACTGGCAGGCACAGAGCGGCGCGCCGTCCCTCGACTTCGTCGAGGTGCTCACCGAGGACCTCGAAGCGAGGGTGAAGCGGGCCCGGCAGCTGATGCTGTCCGTCAACGAGGTGGTGCGCGCGTTCGAGTGTCCCCCGTTCCCCTGGCAGCCGATGGCGCTGCCCGAGGATGTGGGCGAGGTCCTCGCCGGCGACATGTCGATCGAGCGGGAGCTGTTGGCGCGAGGCGTCGAGTACCGGGTTATCTACGACCAGGAGCACGTCGACACACTGCGGTGGTCGATCGACGTGTCGACCATGGTGGGCGAGGGGGAGCAGGGACGGGTCGGGGCCAAGCTGCCGATCAAGCTGATCCTCTACGACGACTGGGCCGCGGCGATCCCTATCCCGGCCCCGGACGGCCACCCCTCGATCGGTTCGATCATCGTGCACAAGTCCCCGCTGCTGGACGGTCTCTCGGCGCTCTTCGAGGCGTATTGGGTGCGCTCGATTCCCCTCACCCCCGAGGGTTTGCCGACTGCGAACCCATCGCTCGACGCGCAGATGATCGCCTTGATGGCCGGCGGGCTGACCGACGAGGCGACCGCCCGCGCTTTGGGCATCAGCCGCAGCACCGTCCAGCGTCGGATCAACGAGCTGATGGAGACCGCCGGAGTGCGAACCCGCTTCCAGCTCGGCCTCGCCCTCGCCGGCCGGGAGGACTCGCCTGGGGTTTCTGTCGGTGGTGCGCGGCAGGTTTGGCGCCATGACAAGGAGGGAGCACCATGACAGTCATGGCGATGCCCAGCAGCGTGGAGCACCCATACCGGGCTGCCGATATCGAGGCGATGCCCGATGACGGCCACCGCTACGAGCTCATTGATGGAGCGCTGCTCGTGAGCCCCGGGCCCAGCTGGCCGCATCAGTCAGTTGTCGTCCGGCTGACCGTGCTGCTCGACTCTGCGTGTCCACGCGACCTGCGCGTGCTGACCGCGCCATTCGACGTTCGGCCGGATGAGTTCAACAACTATCAGCCGGACGTGCTCGTCGCTCGGTATGCGGAGCTGGAGGACAGGTACCTGCGGACGGCGCCAGTGCTGGTCGTCGAGGTAATCTCGCCGTCCACTGGCATCCGAGATGCCACGCTGAAGAAGGCGTTGTACGAGCGCCTCGGCGTCGAGTCGTACTGGCTGGTCAATCCCGCCCGGGATCAGCCGGCGCTTACCGTCTTCGAGTTGGACGGCGACGAGTATCGGCAGGTCGCGCACGTCGTCGGCGACGAGGTGTTCGAAGCCGAGCAGCCGTATCCGGTTCGGGTGGTTCCGGCCGATCTGGTGGCCGGTCTGCGCCCCTGACACCGGCCATCGCTGGCGCACAGCAGCAACCCCGCTTTAGGGTCAGGGTCCCTTTTGTACCCGTGGAGGAACGATGCGCCTTGCCCTCACCCGTCTCGGTGCATCGCTAGGTGCGGCCGCCCTCGTCGTCGGCATCGCTGTCGCCACGGCGCCGGGTGCTGCCGCGCACCCCGACGCAAGGCCGGTGCATCCGAACTGGCAGCCGGTGCCTGACGGCGTGCCGATGAGCTACGTCGTCAACACCGCGCCGAACCACGCTCAGCTGCAGAAGGCCGAACGCGCCGTCGCCGACGCAGGGGGCACCGTCCTGCAGACCTGGCCGCAGATCGGCGTGATCGTCGCGCACGCCACCCACGCGTCGTTCCGGGACGACGTGCTCGACAGCCGCTTCGGCCGAGCCGTCCAGTCGGTGGGCGCCACCCGAACCGTCGCAGTCAGCGAAGGCACTGCCGCGGCGTCGGGCGCGGGCGGTGCGGCGAAGGCGACCATCGGCGACGCCGCCGAGGGAACACCGGCGCCGGATCCGCGCGAGAGCGAACAGTGGGACATGACCCAGATCAAGGCCGATCAGGCGCACGCGATCACCGATGGGAGCCGACGAGTGCTCGTCGGCGTGCTCGACAGCGGGGTGGACGACGCCCACCCCGACCTCGCGCCCAACTTCGACGCCAAGGACTCGGTGAACTGCACCGACGCCGGCGTCCCCGATACCAACCCGACCGACTGGCTGCCGACGACGAGCGGTCACGGCACCCACGTCGCAGGCACCATCGCCGCCGCGCGCAACGGCGTGGGCATCGTCGGCGTGGCGCCCAACGTCCGTATCGCCTCGGTGAAGGTGATCAACGACGACGGGTTCATCTACCCCGAGTACGCGATTTGCGGATTCATGTGGGCGGCCCTGCACCACATGGACGTCACCAACAACTCCTACTTCATCGACCCCTGGTTCTACTGGTGCTCCGACGGCGCTGACCAGCAGGCGGGCAAGGAAGCTGTGTCGCGCGCAGTGCGGTGGTCCGAGCAGCACGGTGTCATCAGCGCGGCGGCGGCCGGCAACGAGAATTACGATCTCGCGCACAAGACGACCGACACGGGCAGCCCCGACGACTCGACTCCGGCCACCCGCACGATCAACAACAACTGCATCGACATCCCCACCGAATTGCCGGGTGTCGTCACCGTGGCGTCGACGACCAGGCTCGTCGCCAAGTCGAGCTTCTCCAACTACGGGCAAGGCGTCATCGACGTGGCGGCGCCGGGTTCGTCGATCCTGTCGACCTGGCCCTTGACGATGGTTGGCGGCGGCTACCGGCTGCTGTCCGGGACGTCCATGGCTTCCCCGCACGTCGCGGGTGTGCTGGCATTGCTGAAATCGAGCCATCCGTGGGCGACGCCGGCGCAGCTCGTCTGGCTGCTGCGCGCCGAAGCTGACGACCTCGCCTGCCCGGTCGGCGACGCCCGCTGCACCGGGACGACCGACGACAACGCGTTCTCCGGGGAGGGCATCGCGGACGCGCGCGACGCGGTGCGGTAGCCGCCCTACCGCGGCTGCGGTATGCCAAGGTGCGCCGTGGCGCTGATGCCTCGCGCACCGCCGGTGTCCTACCGTGCCCGAATGGAGTCGAGTCGGTCGGTGAGCGTGGCGCGGTGGCTCCGGGGGCACCCGGATGTGCTGCTCGCGGTCGCTGCTGCCGTGCTCAACGTGGTCGTCGGCACGTTCGCGGCTCGGCATCAGCATCCGGACCGGAGCCTGGACGTCGGCGGCTACCTGCTGCTGCTCGTCGGGCCGGTGTTGTTGCTGGTCCGGTCGCGGTGGCCAGTGGGCGTACTGGCCGGGGTGTTCGCGGCAACGTTCGGCTACCTGTGGCTGGGCTATCCGCAGGGACCGATCTGGTTGCCGCTGATCGTGGCGTTCGGCGGCGTCGTCCTGATGGGCAAGCGCCTCGTGGCGTACACGACGCTCGCGGCCGGGTTCGTGTCGGCGACCTGGGTGAGCAGCGCGCTTCGCGATGACGAGAAGACGCCCAGCCTCGTGGCCATGGTCGGTATCGCCGCGTGGCTGCTCACGCTGGCGGCGGTCAGCGAGCTGATCCGGTATCGGAGCGAGTTGCGCCGGGCGGCGCGTCGCGAGGAGCTCGAGGCGCAGCGCACCCAGGCCGAATCGGCTCGCCGCCGGGCCAGCGAGGAGCGTCTGGACATCGCCCGCGAGCTGCACGACGTCCTCGCGCACAGCATCTCGATGATCAACGTCCAGGCCGGCGTTGCGCTCGAACTGATCGACGAACGTCCCGAGCAGGCGCGCGCCTCGCTGGCGACGATCAAGCAGGCCAGCAAGGATGCGCTCGTGGAGGTACAGGCGGTGCTGGGCGCGCTGCGCCAGGCCGGCGAGCACGTCGCGACCGCTCCGGCGCCGAGCATGGCCGACCTCGATCGGCTCGTCTCCGGCGCTCGGGCCGCCGGGCTGGATGTCTCGGTGCGCACCGACGGCGAGCGGCGCCCGCTGCCCGCCGGCACCGACCTGGCGGCGTTCCGGATCCTGCAGGAGTCGCTGACGAACGTGGTCCGGCACGCCGAGGCGACGGCCGTCATGGTCACCATCGGCTACGGCGCCCACCAGCTCACGGTCGAGGTCGCCGATGACGGCCATCCGGTGAAGCCCTCGTCCGGCGGGGGTGGCAGTGGCATCGCCGGCATGCGGGAGCGCGCCACCGCACTCGGCGGGGAACTGCACGCCGGCCGCTCCCTCTCCGGCGGCTTCCGCGTACAGGCGACACTGCCGGTGGGGGACGCGTGATCCGGGTGCTGCTCGCCGACGACCAGGCGCTGGTGCGGGCCGGCTTCGCCGCGCTGCTCGACGCCCAGGACGACATGCAGGTGGTGGCTTCGGCCGCGGACGGCGCGGCTGCGGTCGAGCTCGTGCGTGAGCACCGTCCCGACGTGGTGCTGATGGACATCCGCATGCCCGGCACCGACGGGCTGGCCGCCACCCGGGCCATCGCCGCCGATCCGGGGCTCGCCGACGTCCGCGTCGTCATCCTCACCACGTTCGAGCTCGACGAGTACGTATTCGAAGCACTGCGCGCCGGTGCGACCGGGTTCCTGGTCAAGCACACCGAGCCGGCCGAGCTGATCCGGGCGGTGCGCACGGTGGCGTCCGGCGACGCGTTGCTGTCGCCGAGCGTTACCCGGCGGCTGATTGCCGAGTTCGCCGATCGGGCCAAGGAGCCGCCCAGCTCCGATCGCCTGGACGCCCTCACCGAGCGTGAACGCGAGATCATCGCCGTCGTGGCGCAGGGGCTGTCCAACGACGAGATCGCGGGCCAGCTGTTCCTGAGCCCGGCGACCGTCAAGACGCACGTCAACCGGGCAATGACCAAGCTCGCCGCCCGCGACCGGGCCCAGCTCGTCGTGCTCGCCTACGAAGCCGGCCTGGTCCGTCCCGGCTGGCTTTAACCGCCGGATTCGGATTTCCGGACCACCCACTCGCAAGCTCGGGGCGGATCCGCAAACCCGAGCGTGACTTCGTCACGCCCGCATAGCGGCCGGCGGGCTCTTCGCGCGAGCGCTCATCGCGTTCGGGGTTGCGTTAGCGGTGGTTGCCTATCGCTGTCGTACTGCAGGCGCGGTAGCGGGATAGCCCTCGCTGGGCGGACGACTGGGCGTCGGCGGATCGCGACGATCGACGGCATGACTACAACCCTGACGCGTGCCGCCGCCCGAGCAGTGCACGCAACCAAGAGCTACGGCGAGGGCGAGACCGCGGTGGTCGCCCTCGATGACGTGACGGTCGATCTGGAATCAGCGCGGTTCACGGCGATCATGGGCCCGTCCGGGTCCGGTAAGTCGACGCTGCTGCACTGCCTGGCTGGCCTGGACACGCTCACGTCCGAGCACATCTTCCTGGGCGGTACGGACCTCGGCGAACTCACCGACCGGCAGCTGACCCTGCTGCGGCGCACCCAGGTCGGCTTCGTCTTCCAGTCGTTCAACCTGGTGCCCACGCTGACGGCGCTGGAGAACATTCGGCTGCCGCTGACTCTCGCCGGCACCAAGCCCGACGCCGACTGGCTGGACGCCGTGGTCGAGACGGTGGGCCTGACCGACCGGCTGCGGCATCGTCCGTCCGAGCTGTCCGGCGGCCAGCAACAGCGCGTTGCTGTCGCCCGAGCCCTGGCCAGCAAGCCGGCGATCATCTTCGCCGACGAGCCCACCGGCAACCTGGACTCGCGCAGCGGCGCCGACATCCTCGGCTTCTTGCAGCGGGCGCGCCGCGAGCTCGACCAGACGATCGTCATGGTCACTCACGACCCGGTCGCGGCCGGCTATGCGGACCGCGCGATCTTCCTCGCCGACGGCCACATCGTGGACGCTGTCGAGGCGCCGACCCCCGAGCTCGTGCTCGACCACATGAAGCGACTGGGGGCCTGAGATGCGCAGCGTCGCGTTCTCCGAGATGTGGTCGCACAAGCGCCGCCTGCTCGGCAGCATGATCGCCGTCATCCTCGGCGTCGCGTTTCTCAGCGGGACGCTGTTGCTCGGCGACACCCTGAAGGCCAACTTCGACAAGCTGTTCACCACGGCGAACGGCAGCACCGACGTCATCCTGCGCGGCTCGACCCAGATAGGTTCGGGCAACAACCAGGCCCGATCCGGGGTCGACGCCTCGCTCGCGACCCTGGCCCGGCAAACGCCCGGCGTGGCCGACGCCGAACCGTACGTCCAAGGAGACGCCCAGCTGGTCGACAGCTTCGGCAAACGAGTCGGCGGCAGTGGTCCACCGACGACGGCCGCGAACTGGGTCAGCGTGCCGTCGCTGAACCCGTACCGCATCGTCGACGGGCACGCGCCCCGCGCCGACGATGAGGTGGTGATCAACCGCGGCGCGGCCAAGGCCGGCAAGCTGCACTTGGGCGACACGACCACGTTGCTGACCCCCGCGCCGGTGCGGGTGCACATCGTCGGTATCGCGACCTTCGGGACGGCCGACGGTCTGGGTACGGGGACGTTCACCGGGATGACGCTGCCGGCCGCGCAGCGATACCTGACCAACAACCCGGCGAAGGTGTCGCAGATCCTGATCAAGACGGCCCCCGGCGTCGAGCGGGGGACGGTCATCGCCGCGCTGCAACCACGCCTGCCGGCCGGCGCGCAGGCGATCACCGGACAGGACCTGGCCAATGAGAACATCGACAACATCGACAAGGGCTTCCTGGGCTTCCTGCGCAACGGGTTGACCGGGTTCGCCGTGGTGGCCCTGCTGGTCGCCGTGTTCAGCATCTACAACACGTTCTCCATCCTGAGTGCCCAGCGCACGCGTGCGTCGGCCTTGTTGCGGGCTCTCGGCGCGACCCGTCGCCAGGTCGTCGGCGTCGGTCTGGCCGAGGCATTGGCGGTCGGCGTGCTCGGTGCGGCGGCCGGCTGGGGCGCCGGCATCGGCATCGCCACCGGGCTGAAGGGCATCTTCCACGCCTTCGGGTTCCCGTTGCCGACAGGTGGTTTGGAGTTCAAGCTCGGTAGCGGACTGCTCGCGATCTTCGCGGGTATCGCTGCGACGCTGGTCGCCGGCATCGTGCCCGCGATTCGCTCGTCGCGGGTGGCCCCGGTCGCGGCGCTGCGCGATCAGGCGGCCGAGCGGCGCACCGTGTCGGTGCGACGGGGCGTGGCCGGCGCGGTGCTGACCGCCGGCGGGGTGGCCGCTCTGGTCGTCGCCGGCCTCGGTCAGGGCCCGATGGCGGTGGCCGGCATCGGTGCGCTGTTGGCGCTGGTCGGCATGGTGGTGCTGGGTCCGGTCGCAGCGCGTCCCGTGACGTCCGTCCTCGGTGCCCCCATCGCCCGCCTGCGCGGTGTCACGGGCCTGCTGGCCCGCGAGAACTCGCTGCGCAATCCGCGACGGACCGCGGCGACCGCCTCGGCGTTGCTGATCGGGGTGGCCGTCGTGGCGATGTTCACCGTCGTGGCGGCGTCGCTGAAGAAGTCGGCGTCGCAGGGCATCGACCGCGCTCTGACGGCCGACGTCATCGTCGATACGCCGGGGTACGGTGGGGCCGTCAGCGCGCAGAGCGGCAAGCTCGACCCGGCCATGCAGCAGCGACTGTCCACTGTGGACGGCGTGGCCGTCGCCACCCCGCTCAGCGGCGGTGAAGCGCTGATCGGCAGCAAGTCGCACAACATCACCGCCGCCGATCCGTCGCGGGTGGGCCAGGTGATCGACCTCGGTGTCACCAGCGGCTCGATCGCGTCGATGACGCCGACGTCGCTGGCCGTGTCGAAGGATGCCGCCAAGAGCAACCACTGGCACGTCGGCTCGACGGCCCCGATCACCTACCCGGACGGTTCGACCGGCGCCGTGACCGTGGCCGCGATCTACAGCCATCCTGATATCACCGGCGACTACGTCCTGAACCTGACGGGGTGGACTTCGCACACCGAGCAGGCCGTCATCTCCAAGGTCATGGTGAACCTGCGTCCCGGCGTGGACGTCGCCGCGGCCGAGTCGGCGATCAAGGCGGCGATGGCCCCGTACGGCCAGCCGCGGGTGCAGGACAAGGCCGAGTACCGGTCGAGTGCCATCAAGGGCGTCAACACCATCCTGGGACTGGTTTACGTGATGCTGGCGCTGGCGATCATCATCGCGCTGATGGGCATCAGCAACACGCTGTCGTTGTCCATCCACGAGCGGACCCGCGAGCTGGGCCTGCTGCGTGCGGTCGGCCAGACGCGGGCGCAGACCCGGGCGATGGTGCGGTGGGAGTCGGTGCTGGTGGCCGTGTTCGGCACGATCGGCGGCGTCGGGATCGGCACCCTGCTCGGCTGGTCGATCGTCAAGGCCGCGTCGAGCACCACGCTGTCGGCGTTCGCGGCCCCGCCGTTGCAG
>Ga0137415_10001658_pt1 | contig 22054 bp, 17 predicted proteins | sample CZODoug3_1_1_16f_FD_183082 | JGI IMG/M metagenome (GOLD analysis project Ga0137415, IMG submission 183082) | Vadose zone soil fungal communities from Angelo Coast Range Reserve, California, USA - CZODoug3_1_1_16fungal (Hybrid Assembly) | ecosystem: Environmental > Terrestrial > Soil > Vadose...
GGTGGGACGTACTTCCGGTAGCGCTCCGAGCCGGGGATGCGCTCCATGCCGAGCCACAGATAGTAGTTGCTGCCGAGGAAGAGGATGCCGATGAGGATGGCCTGGATGATCCACAGCCACGACATGAAGCCGCCCATCATCGTGATGCCCATGGTCTGGTTGAAGGCGTAGATCTCGCGGCCCAGGTAGTAGCCCGCGAACGGCAGCACGATGAAGGCCGCCAGCGCGATGAAGTTCCCGATGTAGCCCATCCAGTCGTAGCGCGCGCGCTCCTCGTCGGTCTGGGCACCGAGGAACCGGAAGGCCGCGTAGGCCGCGCAGATCGTCCCGCCGAACACGATGTTGGCGATCAGCCGGTGGATGTTGATGGGCATCCACGTATAGTTGTTGATGGCCGCCCACACGCCGCCCTTGAGCGCGCCCGACTCATCGATCCCCGCCGGCGAGATCATGAACGTGACCCAGGAGTTGGCGACGACCAGGATGGCGGTGCCGAAGAGGTTGCTGAGGATGCCGAGCCCGACGTGAATCCACTTGCGTGAACCGGAGAGCCAGTCCCAGCCGTAGTACCAGAGGTAGACGGTGAAGGTCTCGGCGAAGAACAGCAGCGCGTAGACCCAGTACGTCGGGAAGAAGATCGAGGTCATGTACGTCCAGAACTTGGGGTAATAGCCGACGAACAGGAACAGGAGCAGGGCGCCGAGCAGCGCCGTCGTCGAAAACGCGGCGAAGGTCAGCTTCACCAGCTCGTGCGACAGCCAGTCGTAGCGCGCCTCACCCGTCCGCCAGCCGATGGCCTCGATGATCACCGCGAAGATCGGAACGCCCAGGATGAACGCCGCGAAGTTCAGGTGCAGCTGGGCGACCGCCCACACGGCGAGGCGCGAGCCGAACACGGGAAACGCACGGTACGCGGGATCCTTGGAAGCGGTCTGGGCCTCGACGGGGAGCGCGGCGAGGACGGCGAGCGCGACGCCGAGGAGGACGAGCAGCCAGACGCCACGCCGCGCAATCGTCACGATGGAGAAACCCTCTCGAAAGACGAGCTTGTTCCCGAAGTCACATGAGCGTCGAGGCTTGTTGTATGGCCAACTCCCTGGTGTGTCAAGCGAATTGTACCCTGCAAGAATTGACACACCCCATACCGCGGGCTAGCATGACGAGCGGGGAGCCCGATGAAGCCGCGGATGTCCCAGCGCATCCAGTTTTCCCTCGCCTACCTGCTCGTGGCGATCATCGTTCTGTCGTTCCTGCAGAGCTGGCTGCTGTCGCCGCGGACGATCGAGATCCCGATGTCGAAGTTTCTCGAGCTCCTCAAGGCCGACCAGATCGAGAAAGTGGCCGTCACCGAGCGCGAGATCCGCGGCATCGCCAAGCCCGGCGCCCTGCCCGCGCCGCCGAGCGCCCCCGGCGACCGGCTCCGCAAGCTGCTCGGCAGCGAGGACGAGCCGCGGGTCTTCGTGACGACGCGCATTCCCCTGGTCGACGACCAGCAGCTCGTCAACGAGCTGCGGGCGCACCACGTGGAGTTCGCGGGCCGCATCGAGACGACCTTCTGGAAGGATCTGCTCTTCGGCTGGGTCATCCCGCTCGCGGTCATGATCGCGATCTGGATGTTCCTCATGCGCCGGGTGGGCGGCGGCCCGACGCAGGCGCTGTCGTTCGGACGCAGCAAGCACAAGATCTTCGACCGCAAGGAGCTGAAGACGACGTTCGCCGACGTGGCCGGGGTGGACGAGGCGAAGGCGGAGCTGGTCGAGATCATCGACTTCCTCAAGAACCCGCGCAAGTATCAGCGCCTCGGCGGGCGGCTGCCCAAGGGCGTGTTGCTGGTGGGGCCGCCGGGCACGGGCAAGACGCTGCTGGCGCGCGCGGTCGCGGGTGAGGCCGACGTGCCCTTCTTCACGCTGTCCGGCTCGGAGTTCGTCGAGATGTTCGTGGGCGTGGGCGCCGCGCGCGTGCGCGACCTCTTCGAGCAGGCCAAGGACAAGGCGCCCTGCATCATCTTCATCGACGAGCTGGACGCCATCGGCAAGTCGCGCGCGGGCGCCAGCGGCTTCGTCGGCGGCCACGACGAGCGCGAGCAGACGCTGAACCAGCTCCTCGCCGAGATGGACGGCTTCGACTCCTCCAAGGGCGTCATCATCATGGCCGCCACCAACCGCCCCGAGGTGCTCGACCAGGCGCTGCTCCGCCCCGGCCGCTTCGACCGTCAGGTCGTCGTCGACAAGCCCGACGTGCGCGGCCGCGAGGCGATTCTGCGACTGCACGCACGGGCGGTGGTGCTGTCGCCCAACGTCGAGCTGGCGGTGATCGCCGCCCGCACGCCGGGCTTCGCCGGCGCCGACCTCGCCAACATCGTCAACGAGGCCGCGCTGCTTGCCGCGCGGAAGGAGAAGAACGCCGTCGAGATGGCGGACTTCGAGGAGGCGATCGATCGCGTGGTGGCCGGACTCGAGAAGAAGAGCCGCGTGCTGTCCGAGAAGGAACGGGACATCGTCGCCCACCACGAGATGGGGCACGCCTTCGTGGCCGACTCGGTGGCGCAGGCCGATCCCGTCCACAAAGTGACGATCATCCCGCGCGGCATCGCGGCCCTCGGCATGACCTACCAGCTGCCGACGGAGGACCGGTTTCTCCTGACCCGCAGCGAGATCGAGGATCGCATCGCCGTGCTGCTCGGCGGGCGCGTGGCCGAGGAGCTGGTGTACGGCGAGGTCTCGACGGGCGCCCACAACGATCTCGAGCGCGCCACCGAGCTGGCGCGCCTCATGGTGACGAAGTACGGCATGTCCGAGCGGGTCGGCCTCGCCACCTACGGCGAGCGCACCCCGCTCTTTCTGAAAGCGAGCGGGTTCGGGGGCGAGCGCGATTTCAGCGAGGCCACGGCGCGCACCATCGACGAAGAGGTGCGCGCCATCCTCGATCGCACCCACGACCGGGTCCGCGGGCTCCTGACAACGAAGAAATCGGCGCTGGTCGCCGCCGCAGGCGAGCTCAAGCGCGTGGAGACGCTCGAAGGCGAGCCTCTGCGTCGCCTGCTCAACGGCGAGGCCGCCGCGACGAAGGCCTGAAGGAGGCACGAATCCCATGGTGCAGCTCAAGCGAACCTATTTCGTCGCGGCGCTCGCCGTGATGCTGGTGGCCGGCGTGACGCTCGGGGCGGTGGCCGGCGGCCGCACGGACCGCCCGGCGCCCCCGGTGGCGGCGCCCACGGCGCCCGTGCTGCCGGTGCAGATGCCGCTGAACACCGGCAGCTTCGCCGGCGTGGCCGAGATCATCAAGCCGGCCGTCATCAACATCAACACCGTGTCCAAGGGCGCCGGCCTCGGCTCGGGCGGCCGCACACCGTTCGAGGAGTTCTTCGGCGAGGACTTCTTCCGCCGGTTCTTCGGTGATGCGCCCGAGCGCATCCCGCAGCGCAGCCTCGGCTCGGGGGTGATCGTGGACGCCACCGGGATCGCGCTGACCAACTCGCACGTCGTCGAGAAGGCGACGGAGATCGAGGTCATCACCCTCGACGGCGGCAAGCACAAGGCGAAGGTCGTCGGCCTGGACAAGAAGACCGACCTCGCCGTGCTCAAGCTCGACGAGGGCAAGGGCCAGTTCAAGTACGCCCGCCTCGGCGACTCCGACAAGATGCAGGTCGGCGACTGGGTCATCGCCGTCGGCTCGCCGTTCGGCCTGCAGGCCACGGTGACGGCCGGGATCGTGAGCGCCAAGGCCCGCAACATCGGCCAGGGCCCGTTCGACGACTTCATCCAGACCGACGCCGCCATCAACCCCGGCAACTCCGGCGGCCCGCTCGTGAACATGCAGGGCGAGGTCATCGGCATCAACACCGCGATCGTGGCCGGCGGCTCCGGCATCGGCTTCGCCATCCCGTCGAACATGGCGCGAAAAATCTACAGCGAGATCAACAGCAAGGGGCGTGTCACGCGCGGCTGGCTGGGTGTGTCGATCCAACCCCTCACCCAGGAGCTGGCGCGCTCGTTCAACGCCAAGGACACGAAGGGCGTGCTGATCTCCGACGTCGTCCCCGACAGCCCGGCCGCCAAGGCCGGCCTCAAGTCCGGCGACATCCTGATCGAGTTCGACGGTAAGAAGGTCGAGGCGCCCGCCGACCTGCAGCGCACGGTCGGCCTGGCCCAGCCCGGCCAGGACGCGAAGATGAAGGTCTGGCGGGACCAGGGCGAGAAGACGGTGGACGTGAAGATCGGCGAAGCCCCCGACGAGAAGGAAGCCAAGGCGCCGCCGAGCGGTCGCGCGACGCCCAGCACGCTCGGACTCGACGTGCGACCACTGACGCCGGATATCGCGCGCCAGCTGAATCTCAAGTCCTCGGAGGGCGTGATCGTCGCGCGCGTGGACGAGGGCAGCGCCGCCGGCGAGGCGGGCGTGCAGCGTGGTGACGTGATCCGCGAGATCAACCGTCAGAAGGTGCGCTCGATGGCCGATTACGAGCGCCTGACCAGGGACGTGAAGGAGGGCGACCGCCTGACCGTGCTCCTGCAGCGCGGGCAGATGTCGCTCTACGTCGCCTTCACCGCCACCGCGCGCGGCTGACCGGGAGGGGTCCTGGCCGCCGGGACCCTTTTCCTTTTTTCTCGTCCTTGAGTGGCGAAGGCTCAATTGACCTGCTACAATTCCTGTAGGATTTGAGGGATGGCCGTCGAATTCAAGGACTACTATCGGATCCTGGGCGTCGACCAGGGTGCGGACGACAAGACCATCAAGTCCGCGTACCGGAAGCTCGCCCGCAAGTACCATCCCGACGTCAACAAAGGCCAGGACGCTCGCTTCAAGGAGATCGCCGAGGCGTACGAAGTCCTGTCCGATCCCGAGAAGCGCCGACGCTACGACACGCTCGGTCCCGACTGGCAGCGCCACGCTCAGCAGGGCGCGCCCACGGGCCCTGGCGGATTTCAGGTCGAATTCGGCGAGGGCGGCGACTTCTCCGAGTTCTTCCGGACGATCTTTGGCGATCTGGGCGGACGCGGCGCCGGGCGCGGAGGTGGCTTCGAGGACATGCTCGGCGGCCGCTTCGGCCGTGGTGCGCGCCGACGGCGCGGCGAGGACGTGCAGGCGGGCGTCGAGATCACGCTGGAGGAGGCGTTCAGCGGAACGCGCAAGTCGTTCGCGCTCGAGCTCGACGAGCCGTGCGCCACGTGCCAGGGCAGCGGCAACGTCGGCGGCCAACCGTGCGCGACCTGCCACGGCACGGGCTGGCAGCGCGCGCGCCGCGAGGTCGACGTGCGGATTCCCGCCGGCGTGCGCACGGGGCAGAAAGTGCGCGTGTCCGGTGAGGGCGGCGGCGGCACGGGAGGCCGCGGCGACCTCTACCTGGTCGTCTCCGTCGCCCCGCACACGCAGTTCGAGCGCAAGGGCGACGACGTGCAGCTCACGCTGCCGATCACGGCGCCCGAGGCGGCGCTGGGCGCGACGATCGAGGTGCCGACGCTGCGGGGCAAGGTGTCGATGAAGATTCCGCCCGCGACGTCGAGCGGGCGCACGTTCCGGCTGCCCGGCTACGGGATGCCGCGGCTCAAGGGCGGCGGCGCCGGCGACGAGCTGGTCACCGTGCGGATCATGCTTCCGGCCGAGCTGACCGCGGCCGAGAAAGAACTGTACGAGCGCCTCCGGGCGCTACGGACCGATTCGCCACGCGGGTATGCGCAAGGATAAGACGGCCCCCAATGATTCGCCGACCGTCGAGCCCCGGAGCCCTGCGAAGGGGCTCCGACGGTAAATAAGAGAGGACGATGAGAACGGACAAGCTGACGGTCAAGGCACAGGAAGCGCTGCAGGCGGCACAGTCGCTCGCCGGCGAGCGGGGACACCAGGCGGTGGAACCGGAGCACCTGCTCCACGCGCTGATCGGCCAGAAGGACGGCGTGGTGGCGCCGATTCTCGGCAAGCTCGGCGTGCGCGCGGAGGCGCTCACCTCGCAGCTCGATGCGGCGATCGAGAAGATCCCGCAGGTGCGCGGCGGCAGCGGCCAGTACATCGGCGAGCGGCTGCGCGCGGCGCTCGATCGCGCGCAGAAGCAGGCCGAGTCGATGAAGGACGAGTACGTCTCGACCGAGCACCTGCTGGTGGCCGTCGCGCAGGACCGGGAGGGCGCGGCCGGCCGAGCGCTGGCCCACGCCGGCGTGACCGTGGACGCCATCTTGAAGGCGCTCGTGGACGTGCGCGGCAGCCAGCGCGTGACCGATCAGAACCCGGAGGACAAGTACCAGGCCCTGCAGCGCTACTCCCGGGACCTGACCGACGCCGCGCGCCGGGGCAAGCTCGACCCCGTCATCGGCCGCGACGAGGAGATCCGACGCGTCATCCAGGTGCTCTCCCGGCGCACCAAGAACAACCCCGTGCTGATCGGCGAGCCCGGCGTCGGCAAGACCGCCATCGTCGAGGGGCTGGCGCAGCGCATCGTCGCCGGTGACGTGCCGGAGGGTCTGAAGGACAAGCGCCTCGTCGCGCTCGACATCGGCGCCATGGTCGCCGGCTCGAAGTACCGGGGCGAGTTCGAGGACCGGCTCAAGGCCGTCCTCAAGGAGATCACCGAGTCCGCCGGCCAGATCATCTGCTTCATCGACGAGCTGCACACGCTGGTGGGCGCGGGCGCCGCCGAGGGCGCCGTCGACGCCGCCAACATGCTCAAGCCCGCGCTCGCGCGCGGCGAGCTGCGCTGCGTCGGCGCCACCACGCTCGACGAGTATCGCAAGCACGTCGAGAAGGACCCCGCCCTCGAGCGGCGCTTCCAGCCCGTGATGGTGCGCGAGCCGAGCGTCGAGGACACCATCGCCATCCTGCGCGGCCTCAAGGACAAGTACGAGGTTCACCACAAGGTCAAGATCAAGGACGCCGCCCTGGTGGCGGCGGCCGTGCTGTCGCACCGCTACATCGCGGACCGCTTCCTGCCCGACAAGGCCATCGACCTGATCGACGAGGCGGCCGCGCGCCTGCGCATGCAGATCGACTCGATGCCGCAGGAGATCGACGAGATCACGCGCCGGATCATGCAGCTCGAGATCGAGCGCGTGTCGGTGGCGCGCGATTCGGACGATCCCGGCGCCCGCGAGCGCCTCGGCAAGCTCGACGCCGAGCTGGCCACGCTCAAGGAGCAGGCCGACGTCCTGAAGGCGCAGTGGCAGGCGGAAAAGCAGGGTATCAGCGGCATGAGCGGCGTGAAGGAGCAGATCGAGGCGGCGCGCCAGGCGATGGCCGACGCGGAGCGGCGCGGCGATTTGAACAAGGCCGCCGAGCTGCGCTTCGGCACGCTGCCCACGCTCGAAAAGAAGCTCGTCGAGATGGAGAAGGGCCTCGCCGATCAGCAGAAGCGCGGCCGCATGCTGCGCGAGGAAGTCGACGAGGAGGACATCGCCCAGACGGTGGCCAAGTGGACCGGCATTCCCGTCACCCGCCTGCTCGAGGGCGAGGTGCAGAAGCTGGTGAAGATGGAGGAGCGCCTGCGCGCCCGCGTGGTCGGCCAGGACGAGGCGATCCGCGCGGTGGCCAACGCCGTGCGCCGCGGCCGCGCCGGGCTCAGCGACCCGAACAAGCCGATCGGCTCGTTCCTGTTCCTCGGTCCCACCGGCGTCGGCAAGACGGAGCTGGCGCGCGCGCTGGCCGAGTTCATGTTCGACGACGAGCGGGCGATGATCCGCATCGACATGTCGGAGTACATGGAGAAGCACACGGTGGCGCGCCTCATCGGCGCTCCACCCGGATACGTCGGTTTCGACGAGGGCGGCCAGCTGACCGAAGCGGTCCGTCGGCGCCCGTATGCCGTGATCCTGTTCGACGAAATCGAAAAAGCGCACGCCGACGTCTTCAACGTGCTGCTGCAGGTGCTCGACGACGGGCGGCTCACCGACGGCCAGGGCCGCACGGTGGACTTCCGCAACACCGTCGTGATCATGACCTCGAACCTCGGCAGCCACATCTTCCGGGAGTACGAGAAGCCGGAGAAAGTGCGGCCGCTGATCATGCAGGAGCTGCGCAACACGCTGCGGCCGGAGTTCCTCAACCGGATCGACGAGATCGTGATCTTCACGCCGCTCGGCCGGGAGGAGATCGAGCGCATCGTGGACATCCAGCTCGAGCACCTGCGCCGACGGCTCGCCGCCAGGCGCATCGCCCTCGAGGTCACCGACGCGGCGAAGAAGGTCCTCGCCACCGAGGGCTACGACCCGACGTTCGGGGCGCGGCCGCTCAAGCGGACGATCCAGCGGCTGATCCAGGACCCCCTCGCGCTGCGGATTCTCGAGCACGAGTTCACCGAGGGTGACGTGGTCACCGTGGATGCGCTCGGGCCCGAGCTCGTGTTCCGCCGCACGGCGGCCGCGGAGGTCGTCGAGTAGAAGAGTCGGCCGGTCTTACCAGGCCAATCGGCCGGCGCGCGGCGGCCGGTTGGCTGGCTGAATCGGTGCGGGCGCGTGCCATCATCTGAAGGCCATGACGTCGGCGCGCCGGCTACACCCCGCCTGGGTCGTCCTCGCCGCCCTCACGTTCTGCATGCTCGCCTCCACCGGCGTCCGCTCCGTCTTCGGCGTGTACATCAAGCCGATGGAAGTGGAGATGCATTGGAGCCGTGGCGCGCTCTCGACGGCCGCCGCCGTCGGGCTGTTGTTGCTCGGCGCCGCCGGGCCGTTCGCCGGGCGGCTCGCCGACCGCTGGGGCCCGGCGCGCGTCATCGTGCTCGCGCTGATGCTGCTTGGCGTGGGCTCCATCGCGTCGGCGTTCGTCACCCAGCTCTGGCAGCTCTTCGTCACCGCCGGCGTGCTCATGGCCGTCGGCGCCGGCGGCGCCGCGCTCAGCACGGGCTCGGCCATCGTCGCGCGCTGGTTCGAAAAGCACCGCGGCATCGCCATCGGGCTGGCCGCGGGCGGCATGTCCGCGGGCCAGCTCGTGTTCGTTCCGGTCGCGGCCAAGATCACGTACACGTACGGCTGGCGCTGGTCGTTCCTCTGGCTCGGCATCGGCCTGCTGCTGCTGGTCGTGCCCGTCGGCATGTGGCTCCTGCGCAGCACGCCCGAGGAGCGCGGCCTGCGCCCGCTGGGCGCCACCGGCCCCAAGCAGACCGCGGCGGACATCGTTGCTGCGCAGAAGGCCGGGCGCGTGTCGGTGACCGAGGCCGCCCATACGCTGCCGTTCTGGCTGCTCATGGGCTCGTTCTTCGTCTGCGGCTACACCAGCAACGGCATGGTGCTCACGCACTTCATGCCGCACGCGCTCGAGCACAATTTCACCGCGATGCAGGCCTCGACCGCGCTCGGCGTGATGGGCGCGATGAACATGATCGGCACGCTGGGCTCGGGCTGGCTGTGCGACCGCTTCGGACGCCGCGGCCCGCTCGCGATCTACTACTTCGTGCGCGGGCTCTCGCTGATCTTCCTGCTCTACGTCTGGGACGTACCCTCGCTGCACCTGTGGGCGGCCCTCTTCGGCCTCAACTACATCTCCACGGTGCCGCCGACGACGACGCTGACCGCGAACATCTACGGCCGCTTCTCGGTGGGTGAGCTGTCGGGCTGGATCTTCTTCGCGCACCAGGTGGGCTCGGCGCTGGGCGCCGCCGGGGCCGGCTGGATCTTCGAGTGGACCGGCTCCTACTCGAGCGCCTTCGTCTCCGCGGCGGTCATGGCGTTCCTCGCGGCCGGCATGGCCCTGATGATCCGCGAGGAGCCCGTGCGCATCCGGCCGCTCACGCCGGCGCCCGCGACGACGTAGCGTCGACTAGCGCGCGATCGCGTGCGAGCCGCGGCGCGGATCGGCGCCGGTCCAGCGCGCGCCGTCCGCCGCGATGCGCACGGCGCAGACGGCGCCCGCGCGCCACTCCCACTCCGGCCACTCGCTGACGTCGTGGCCGCGCGCGGTCAGCGCGTCGCGCGTTTCCTTCCCAACCCGGCGCTCGACCTCCAGCTTGCCGGGCGCGAAGGCGTGCGGCCAGAACGAGTCGGGGAACGAGCGCGACGCCACGCGCGGCGCCTCGATCGCCTGCTGCAGCGGCATGTCGAAGACGACGTGGTTCAGCATCACCTGCAGCATCGCCTGCTGCTGCACGTCGCCGCCCGGCGTGCCGAACGGCATGACCAGCTTGCCGTCACGCAGCAGCATCGCGGGCGCCGGCGTCAGGCGCGGGCGCTTGCCGGGCGCGACGACGCTCTTGTGGGCGGGGTCGAGCCAGCCCTGCGACCCGCGCCCCGACACCACGCAGCCGACGCCACCCACGACGGGCGCGTCCACGTTGGGGTCGCTCGGCGTGGCGGAGAAGCCGTTGCCCTCGGCGTCGACGACGGCGACGTAGGAGGTGTCGAGCGACTCGCCGGAGCCGCCCGCGATGGCGGCCGCACCGCGGCGCTCGCCCGTCGGCGGCATCTCGCGCCAGGCTCGGTCGCGGATGAGCGCGCGCCGCTCGGCGGCGTACGCCTTCGACAGCAGGCGCTCGGCGGGCACGTCGACGAAATGCGGGTCGCCGTAGTAGGCCTCGCGGTCCGCGAACGCGACCTTGACCGTCTCCGCGAGCAGGTGCAGGTACGCGGGGGAGTTGTGGCCGAGCGCGGCGACGTCGGTGCCCTCGATGAGATTGAGCATCTGCAGCAGCACCGGGCCCTGGCACCAGAAGCCGCACACGCCGACCTGCCACGAACCGTACGTGCCGACGATCGCGCGCTCGACCTCGACCTCGAAGTCCGCCAGGTCGTCGAGCGTCAGGGGCCCCTTTTCGACGCGGTGGTACTCGGCGATGCGCTCGGCGGTCTCGCCGCGATAGAACTCGTCGCGCGCGGCGCGTACGCCGGCGGCGCGGCTGCCGCCCGCCTTCGCCTCCGCGCGCGCCATCCGCGCGAGCGTCTCCGCCAGCTCGGCCTGCACCAGGCGCTCACCCATCCGGAACGGCCGGCCGTTGTTCAGGTAGAGCGCGGCGGACGTCGCCCAGCGGCGGTACTTGTCGGCATTGGCCGTCATCTGGTACGCGGAGAAGCTCGACAGAGGGAACCCGCGCCCCGCGTGCTCCGTGGCCGCGGTGGCGACCTCGGCGAACGACATCGTCCCCCAGCGCTCGAGCGCCATGCACCACGCGGCCGGCGCCGCGGGTACGACGGTGCGTGGCAGGCCAGGCGGGATCTGGTTGCCGAGCCCGCGGAAGTACTCCAGCGTCGAGGCGCGCGGGTACGGCCCCACCCCCGACACCTGGAACGTCTCGGCCGTGCGCGCGATGTGCACGAGGATCGGGGCCACCCCGGCGACGCTGACCATGTCGGGATGGACCACGCCCAGGCAGAGTCCCGCCGCGACGCCCGCGTCGATCGCGTTGCCGCCGGCGCCCAGCACGTGCGCCGCCGCCTCGGCGGCAAGCGCGTGGCCCGCGGCCACGCCCCAGCGGGAGCCGATGGCCTGGACGGTGGAGGTCGGACGGTACGCGGGCGCACTCTGCTGGGACGAGACGGAATCGAGGCTCATGGCCGAGATCATACCTCCGTGCAGGCATGCTACGCTGCTGTCGTAATCAGTTTCCGGGGTAGCACGCCGTGGAGTTCGACGTCCGACCCCCGCGTGAGTCGGTCAATCCCCCGAAGGACCTGAGCGCACCGGCGCTCGATTGCCGCGTGCTGCGCCTCTGCGGCGGCCCGACTGGCTACCCGCGCCTCGACGCGCGCCAGCCGCTCCCGGAGGGCGATCCGGCGCCGGCCCAGGGCTTCGAGGCGGCCGCGCACCACGTCCGTCCGCATCGTCTCATCGAGGAACAGGTCGAGGAGCCGCTGCTCCTACCGGCCGACCTCATCGAGTTGCCGGCGAAGGTGCTGGGCCTCCGACTGGACCTCGGTCGTGCCGACTTCCAAGGCGGCTCCCGCCCGCTCTAGCTTCTCTCTGAGCGCCGCCGGATTCCGCAGGACGCCGACGACCGCCTCCCAGACGGTGCGATCGAGTCGGACGGCTGAGATCCCGTTGGCGCGGCAGTTCGCGCGCGTGATCACGTCCGCGCCCCGGCAGCGGTACGCGCGGGTCGCGCGCGAGGAGTCGGCGTACCAGGTGCGTCGGCACGAGCCACAGCGGAGGAGGCCTCGCAGCAGGAACGGCACGACGCTCGGGCGGCCAGCAAGGAGCGCGCGATTGCGCGCGAGCTGCTCCTGGGCGCACTCGAAGATACCGACCGCAATGATGGCCGGCACGGGGATCGCGATGTCGAGGAAGGAGGCTTGGCCGATGTACGCGCGATTCGTGAGGACGCGGCGGACCATTGATGGGCCCCAGGCGCCGCCGCGCTGCGGTCGCAGGCCGAGGCGCCGCAGCTCCACCGTGATCGATCGAATGCTCCGCTGCTCGGCGACATGCCAGTCGAATATCATCCGCACGGTCGCAGCTTTCTCGCCATGGACAACCATGCGGCGGGTCGGCTTCCCGCTCTCGATCACCGGGCGATAGCCGAAGGGATAGGCGCTGACCAGGCCGCGGCGCGCCTTCTCCACGCGGCCGCGCATGGTCCGCTCGCGCCGACAGGTAACGACCGAGAGTGACCAACAGGGGGCCCCGGATGGTCACCGCCGACTGGCGATCCGGCCTCTGGACTCCAGTCACCTACCCATTGGACCGGATGGTCCGTTCTGTTTCGTGGCCACCGTCCTCGAAGTCCTCGCCGCGCAGCCGGAAGGGTTGTGCTTGGAGTGCGTGCTGACGAAGACGGGTCTCCGCGCTGACCAAGCGTTCCGTGAGATCGCAGCCGCCTCGTTGCGCGTCGCCGACGGTCGCTGTGGCGGCTGCGGCGCGGCCGGACCGGTCTTCGCGCACGCGACCGGTGGCTTTTCAGGCTAGTTCCGTCCTAGCGGTAGCTCCGCAGAGGTCTCAGCCGCTCTGCCGCTCGAACTCCCACGCCGCGAAGCAGCGGATGTGGACGTGGTACTTGTCCAGACCGGGGTTGTCGCCGTCACGGGCGAACTGGATCTCGAACTCCATCTCCGTGGGTCGCACCGGCACGTCGCAGACCGCGCATGGGGCACCGACACCCGGACCGCCCCACGTGCGGTCGGGGCGGCGGCTCGGAAGTTTGCCCTTCTGAATGACCGTGCGCGCCTTCTCGCGAAGAGTGTCTTCGTCCATCTGGCTGTCCCTCCGAAGGTGAAGAAGAGGCCAAGCCAGATGCCACGGGGGATCGACGCCAGTCGCGTCTGTCGGAGGCCCAGCGGAAGGCCGGATCACCCTGTCTTCTCTTCGCGACGGGGGGTACTGGACGAAGGTCCTACGTGTCTCCGCGGGACAAACCGCTCCGAGGCTTGGTCCGCCGGACGATCCGGCCCAGGCCTCGGCACCCTGCCGAGCACGAACCGAATCCCTTCAGCCGCCGGCCGGAACCGACAAAGGCCGTCAGCGACCACCGCCCGAAGTGCGCCTGATAACTCTGCGCCGGTCGCGAGCCGGTTGCCGACGCTCCCACAAGGCGCCATAGTCTCAGCCCACATGATCTCTCGACGCGGGTTCTTGGCTGGGTCCGTCATGCTACTCGCCGCGCCGCTCGGTGCCGGCGCCCAGCCACCGGCGACGAAGCCATATCGGGTCGGGCTGCTGCTCTATGGCGATCCCCAGGTCATTCCCTACGCAGGGCTGCTTCGCGACCGCCTCCGCGAGCTGGGGTACCGCGAGGGACAGGACATCGTGTTCGAGGAACGTCGGGCTATGGTTTCATCCGATCAACTCCCAGGGCTGGCAGCCGACCTCGTCCGAAGCCGGGTGGATCTGATCGTGACCGGCTTGGACCCAGAGACGCGGGCGGCAAGGCGGGCGACCGATTCGATTCCGATCGTGGTGCTGGCGTCGACCGATCCCGTCGGCAACGGCTTTGTCGCGAGCCTCAATCGGCCCGGCGGTAACGTCACGGGGCTGACGTATGACGCCGGGCTCCAGGTAGCCAGCAAACGGATCGAGATCCTGAAAGAGGCAATCCCGAAATTGAAGAGCGTTGGATTCTTCTTCAACCCCGAATTCCCTGGGTTTGGCGCGTACGTGCGGGTCTGGAAGGCGACGACGGCTTCCCTCGGCCTGAAGTTCGAGGCGTTCGAGGCGCGTGAATCGAAGGAGTTCCCTGCAGCGTTCGCGCCAATCAAGCAGGCCCGCCCCGGCGCGCTTTTCGTCGCGGGCGGCTGGCCGTATGGGATCGACCAGCGGCAACGGATCGTCGACTTCACCATCGAGTCTCGCCTGCCGACAACGTTCGTCACGTCGATCTGGTTGAAGCTCGGTGGCTTGATGGCTTACCTTCCGTCGGAGGAGGATCGTGCAAGACGCGGCGCCGTCTTCGTCGACAAGATCCTCAAGGGCGCCAGGCCCGGCGACCTGCCGGTCGAGCAGCCGACGAAATTCGAGCTGATCATCAACCTCAAGACCGCCAAAGCCATCGGCCTCACGATCCCACCCTCGCTGCTGCGGCGGGCGGATCAGGTGATCGATGATGGAGAGGATACGCGGTGCGGACGGAACGATACAAACGTGGCAATGGAGGGTCGAATGAACCTGCTGAGACGACAGAAGAACCTATTGGGGATCATTTCGCTCGGGCTGATCTTTGTCGCGCATCATGCCATGGCCCAAACGACGCAAATCACGACAGAGTATCTGATGACTCTGTATGCACCGCTCGATCCGCCTCAGCAGATTGACAACACCTTATTCATCTACAACGTCCGGGAAGGGGGCTGGGTGAAAGGTCCGAGGATCAACGGGAAGCTCGTGGCTCCGGCCGCGGACTGGTTTCGTGTGATGCCAGGAGGTAACTCTCGGCTGGATGTCCGCGGCACGATCACCACAGACGATGGGGCGCTCATCTACATTTCCTACAATGGAATTATCAGTCACTCAAAGGAGAGCTTCGATCGACTCATGAAAGGGGAAGTGTTGACATCGAAAGACCATTATTTTGTGACCGCTCCCACGATGCAGACCTCCGCCGAGAAATACGCTTGGCTGAACCACGTTCAATGCGTGGGTAAGATTGTCGAGGTCAAGGTCGGTGCCGGTTCGTTCGTAAAATACGACATCTACATAGTGCGGTGACACTGATCGCGCGCCACTCTCCCGCCGGGGTGATCGAGTAATGCCCCCCGCCCACCGCCGCACCTGTGGCCTCTGCGGGCGCGCTTTCGCGCTCGTGAAGTTGCCGGATGAGGACCAGCCCCCCGGCATGCGGCGTTCGGGACCGCGGCCCGCAGGGTCACCGCCTGCTAGCGATGACCCGTTCTTTGAGGCGTTCTAAACTCCGGTCCGTGAAGGTTGCGGTGAGGCCGTTGAAGGCCCCCGCGAAGTAGGCGTACGCACCGTTAACGCGGAAGATGTGGCCGATGATGCCCTCACTCGACTGGACCGCCAGCTTCCAGACGCGGTCTGCGGTGGTGGCCTCAACGAAGAGAAGGGGCACGGTTTCCGCCATCATTGGTAGGCTGCGTGGGAGGGGCCGAGCGCGCCTATTGGACCAAGGTCCAATACCGCCCGCCAAGGATGGCGCCGACGGTTTTGTCGTGGTCACGGTAATTGAAGTGTTGACTGCTCGGCCAGTGGCGTTGTGCATGGAATGCGTCCTGACGCACACGGGCCTCCGCACTGACCGTGCGATCCGCCAGATTGTCGCCCTTTCGTTACGCGTTACCGAAGGGCACTGTGATGGCTGCGGCGAGGCCGGACAGGTCTTCGCCCGCGCGGCCGGTGTGCGCGCTTCAGGTTAAGTTCCACCAGCCAGGTCGCGCCACACGACGCGCCCGGCGTAGAGTTGCCACGATACGATATATCCCGTGCCCCCCGGCGGCCCGCCGGCTCCGGCTAGACTTGGGACAGCCTCCAGAACCGTCTCGCGGCTGGTCGGTCCTGCGTGGCGCGGGTGGTGGGATCGCTTCGCCCGCCGCCCCTTTTTCTTCCAGTCTCCAACGCTAGAGCGGCGCCGGCCCCACTCTGACGCCGCGGCGTCTAGTCACCATCGCCCACGCCGGATGTCCTCCTCGAAGCAGCGGCGGTGCATCGTGGCCTCGTGCACACGGACGATTTCCTCGTCGCGCGCCACGCGGGCGTCACAGAGATAGCAGCGATGATCTTCAGGCGGCGGGTGTTGGCAGACTATGCCCCGAGTGCGTCGCCGACCACGCCGTGAAGACTGCGCCACGGACCCCTCCTGACTCTCCCGACGATAATGATAACGAGGCTGTCAAGCGATCCTGCTGGCGCGTGGTCAGGATTGCGCATCGCCTCGCGCCGCTCGCACGACCGCGCACAGGCAGCCCGCGGCCATGATCAGCGCGCCGAGTAAACGGACGCCATGGTAACCAAATCGGTCGCCGGCAAGGAGGACCAGTGTACCGCCAATGATCCCGACGACGGCCCCGATGCTCCAGTAACGCCGCGCCGTGCGCGGCCGGTCACCCGCCCCCACCGCGCCCCAGATCCGGTCGGTGGCCGTCTGTCGTCGTGGTGTTCGTCAGCCGCGTTACCGATCCAGCCTTGATGCTTTCGGCAACGCTGGGAGGCCGTGCTGCGCTTGACGTGAACACGCTGGAGACGCCCAACGGTTCGCTGAATTGTAGGTAGGTCGCTATCGACGCGACAACGACACGTGCCTCGAGCGTCACGAGGTCGATACCAACGAGTGAGAGCCGCAGCCAGGCGTCGATGACGATCCCCTTGTCGAGGACGCGATCGAGAACATCGATTTGGCTACTGCCGCCCGCGGCGCGCTCGATGCTCATCGCACCATCGCTTTAAGAGCGGGCCCGCTGACGAGCGCGCGGCAGTACATGGAGTGCCTCCCAGTTTCGGCCACGCCGCATTCGTAGATGTACCGAGGATACGGCGGGAGGCGAGCAGCGCAAGACGGGAAAACACTTTCCTGAAACCGGCAACTTATGCAGGGGGCGACCCCGTTGCCCTTGGCGTCGGCTGAGGCTAGACTCCGGCCAGCGCGAGGCGCCCCAGACGTCTCACCTGCCGCCTCTTTCAGCCGACCTCCGACCATCCCGCTCTACGCACATAGAAGGCCGCGCCTGCCGACGCTGGCTACAGGCGCCTAAGCGCGGTGGAGGAGCCGGAGCTTGAGGAGGGTGAATCAGATGGGACACATTCTCACGTGGCTTCTCGTCGTGCCCGTGACGCTTCTGGTCGTCTACCTGTTCGTGCACCCTCGATAGCAGTCAGTCGGGCCGTGAACGCGGACGGGACACGCCGAAGCGTAGAATGCCGCCCGTGGGGAAGGAAGCCGACGCGCTCTTCCAGTGACCGTCAGCCAGCGGTGTCCGCCGAGACCAGCAGGACATAACGCGCGCCCTCATATTGCTCCGACCGTCGCGATGGAAGCAGGAGCCGGTAGCGCCAGGCGCTCGTTCACGCGCCTCCATGCCGGTGCCAGCCGGCCGGGACTACAGGGACCGTCAGGACATAGCGTGTATCGGGAAACTGATCACGGTATGCTCGCGTCGTGCCCGCGCCCCTGATCGGCGTCTCGACGTCCGTCACCATCGACGAGTACCCGGAGCGGGCCTACGTCAATGCCGCGTACCTGCGCGCCGTCGAGCAGGCGGGCGGCGTCCCCGTGTTGCTGGCGCCGCAGCTCTCGCCGGCCGCCCGCGAGGCGCTGTGGGCGCGGCTCGACGGGCTCGTGCTGACCGGCGGCGGCGACGTCGAGCCGGCGCGCTTCGGCGAGGCCGCGCATCCCAGGACCGCGCTCGTCTCGGCCGACCGCGACGCCCTCGAGCTGGAGCTGGTCGACCGGGCGCTGCGCGACGACGTGCCGGTGTTCGCGATCTGCCGTGGGCTGCAGGTGCTGAACGTCGCCCTCGGCGGCACCCTGCACCAGCACGTGCCGGACGTGTTCGGCGACAAGGTCCAGCACAGCCAGCCGGACCGGCGCCACGTGGCCACGCACGACGTGAAGCTCCAGACGGAGGGCACGCGGCTCGGCGCGATCGTCGGGACCTCCGAGCTGCGGGTGAACAGCTTCCACCACCAGGCCGTCAACCGTCTCGGGCGCGACCTGAGGGAAGTCGGCTGGGCGCCCGACAACGTGATCGAGGCGCTCGAGCACACCGACCGCCGGCGTTTCGTCGTCGCCGTGCAGTGGCATCCGGAGGACCTCGTCGGCCACGACGCGGCCGCGCGAGCACTTTTTACCGCCGTCGTCGACGCCGCGCGCGCACGCGGGAGAAACTGACCGCCTCCCCGGAGAAATGCCCGGGCGCTTCTCGGAGAGCCGCGAGAGCGGTCACCAGGGCGCGTAGTTAGCGCGTATCAGGTCTGGCAGCGACGTTGCTCTTAACCGGCACGTGCATCGTCCAATCGCCGGCTGGCAGCTTCCGTATCTGAGAGTCGCGCTCATCCTGCGACACCTTCACCACAAGTCGCACGAGGGCCTCGAGACCTACCTCATCCGGCGCGAGATCGCGAACGTCGAGCGCGTGCGCGGCGAGCTCCACCGCGCGGGATGGTTCAATTGAGCCGCCTCGGTCCCGGCCTGGCGCTCGCCGCCGTCACCCTGCTCCTGCTCGCTGGCGGCACCGCGCGCGTGGCCCCGAGCACGGCCGCCGCGGGCGTGGCCGGCACCACGGCCGGCGTGCAGGTGATCGGCGGTCCGCGCACGGAGGACATCGAGCGCGTCGTGGACATCCTCACGCAGGACCTGGGGCTGCCGCTGCCGACGGGCACGCGCGTCCACGTCTACACCACCCGCGAGGCGTTCCGGCGGGGGCTCGTGAAGGACGCGGCCATGGGCGAGGAGGGCGCGGACGAGCTGGCGGCGTTCGCGATCGGCATCGCGCGGCCGGGGCGCGTGCTGCTCAACGGGCGGCTCGCCGACGGCGGCGGCGAATGGCTGCGGCTCGTCGCGCACGAGCTGACGCACGTCGCGCAGTTCGAGCTGGCGGGCGGCGAGGGACGCGCCGAGCAATGGCTCGCGGAGGGGATGGCCGAGCACGTCGCGTTCCAGGCGCTCGAGCGCCTGGACGAGGGCTCGCTGGCGATGCACCGTCGGGTGGCCCTCGTGCGCGTGCAGCGGCAGCCGGCATTCGCCCACGGGCGGCTCGATCTGAGCACGCTGGGCTCGCCGCGCGACTTCACGCTGCGCCATCAGCGCGAGGGCTCCGTCGAGACCTACCACCTGACGTTCCTGCTGGCGGACTACCTCATCGAGCGGCACGGCTTCGGCGCGATGGTGGAATACTTCGGCCGGCTGAAGCGCCAGCCCTCGGAGGCGGCCTTCCGGAGCGCCTTCGGCTATTCGATCGCGGCCTTCGAGACCCAGGCCCTCGCCCACCTTCAGGCCGTGACCGCCCGGCGCGACTGATCATTCGCCAGGAGTGATTGAGGAGCGCCACGGGTTCCCCGGGGCGCTCCGAACGTTGGGGGGTCTGGGGGGCCATTTCGGGGCCCCCCAGTCTATATCCTCCAGCGCGAGGGGCGGTCGGGCTGCTTGTCCTCGTGCGCGCGGCCCTCACGCGCCAGCTTCTTCAGGTGCGACTCCACGGACAGCGCCGCCACCGGGTGCAGCGCGGGCGCCACGTCCACGTAGATGCGCGCGACGATCGCGGGAATCGTCTCGACGCCGTCGGCCAGGGCCTCGAGGATCTGCCGCTCGCGCAGCATCCGATGCTCGAGATACTCGGCGATCTTCGCGGGACCGTCCTCGATGACGGGCCCGTGCGCGGGATAGATCCGCCGCACGTCCAGCTGCTGGAGCCGCCGCAGCGAGTCGAGATAATCGAGCAGGTCGCCGTCGTCCGAGGGGATCACCGTCGTCGAGCCGCCGAGGATCACGTCGCCCGTGAAGAGCGCCTTCTCCTCGACGAGGTAGTAGCAGAGGTGATCGGAGGCGTGGCCGGGCGTGTAGACGGGCACGAGCGTCACGCCCTCGCCGTGCACCGTCTCGCCGGCGCGCAGGTCGTCGATCGGCTCCGGCAGGTCCGCGTCCTTGTGGCGCATCTTCGACACGCGCAGCCCTTTGAAGCGCGCCCGCAGCGAGCCGACGCCGCCGAGGTGGTCGCGATGGCGGTGCGTGAGGATCACGCGCGACGGCTGCGTCCAGCCGCGCTGGCCGAGGTAGTGCTCGAGCAGCGGGACGTAATCGGGCACGCCGGCGCCGGTGTCGATGAGGATCGGATCGCGGCGGCCGACGAGATAGGTATTGGTGCCCGGACCCGTCATCATCCCCGGATTGAGTCCGAGTACGCGACCGACGAGGTCGCTCGGCGTGGCGGTGGTCGGAAAAGGCGCGGCCATCAGCATTGGATCATACGCCGAGGTAGCGATGCTGCACGTCCGGGCGCGCCCGCAGCTCGGCCGAGGTGCCGTCCCACACCACCCGCCCCTTCTCGAGGACGTAGTGATGATCAGCCAGCCGGGTCACGGCCTCGACGTGCTTGTCGATCAGCAGAATCGACAGGCCGCTCTGCTTGAGACGCTCGAGGCAGCCCCAGATCTCGGCGCGAACGAGCGGCGCCAGCCCCTCGGTGGCCTCGTCGAGGATCAGCAGCGTTGGATTCGTCATGAGCGCGCGACCGATGGAGAGCATCTGCTGCTCGCCGCCGGATAGCGTACCGCCGAGGCTGCGAGCGCGCGCTGCCAGGTGAGGAAACAGGCCGAACACGCGCTCGACGGTCCACGGCTCGGCCGCGCGGCGCCGGTTGGCGGCCGTGGCGACGAGGTTCTCGCGGACGGTGAGGTTCGGGAACACCTGGCGGCCTTCGGGGACGAGGCCGAGGCCCGCCCGGGCCACGCGATAGGGCGATTGGCCGTGGAGCGGGCGTCCGTCGAAGTGCACGCGGCCGGCCTGGATCGGCACGATGCCCATCACGGCGCGGACGGTGGTCGTCTTGCCCATCCCGTTGCGGCCGAGCAGCGTCACCAGCCGGCCGGACGGGACCTCGAGGCTGATGCCGAACAGAACCTGGCTCAGACCGTAGGCGGCCTCGATGCCCTCGAGCCGCAGCGTCACGCCGGGATCTCCTCGCCGAGGTAGGCACGGCGGACCTCGGCGTTGGCGCGGATCGCCTCCGGCGCGCCGCTGGCGATGACGCGGCCGTAGACCATGACGCTGATCCGATCGGCCAGCGCGAAGACGACGTCCATGTCGTGCTCGACCAGGACGATCGTGTGCCGGCCGCGCAGCGCGCGCAGCAGCTGCACCATGCGCTGCGACTCGTCGGCGCCCATGCCGGCGACGGGCTCGTCGAGGAGCAGCAGCCGCGGCCGCGTGGCCAGTGCCATGGCGATCTCGAGCTGCCGCTGCTCACCGTGGGCCAGCGTTCCCGCCACGACGTCGGCGCGAGCGCCCAGCCCGACCCGTTCGAGCGTCGCGCGCGCCGGCTCGCGCAGCGCTCGCTCCGCCCTGGCCGGCGTCCAGAAGCGAAAGCTGTGGCCGGCGTGGGCCTGCACGGCCAGGGCGACGTTGTCGAGCGCGGTGAACTCCGGAAAGATGCTCGTGATCTGGAACGAGCGCGCGAGGCCGCGCTGCGAGCGCGTCGGTCCGGGTAACCCGGTGACGTCCTCGCCGGCGAACCGGATCGTGCCCGCGTCGGGAGCGAGGTCGCCGGAGAGCTGGCCGATGAGCGTCGTCTTGCCGGCGCCGTTGGGCCCGATGATCGCCAGCGTCTCGCCCTCGGCCACGTCGAGATCTACGCCGTCGGTGGCCACGAGACCACCGAAGCGCTTGGTGAGGCCGCGCACGGCCAGCAGCGGCTCAGCCATCGCGCGCGATCGCGCCGGGCAGCAGGCTCCAGAGGCCGCGGCGCGCGTAGAGCACGACGAGGACGAGCAGCGGCCCCAGGACGACCTGCCAGTGCACCGTCCACGCGGAAAGGAGGTCCTCGAGCAGGAGGAAGACGACGGCGCCGAGGACGGGGCCGTACAGCGTGCCCATGCCGCCGAGGATCACCATAACCATGATGTCGCCCGAGCGGGTCCAGTGCATGTAGCTGGGCGTCAGATACTCGGTCTGGTTGGTGAGCAGCGCCCCCGCCAGTCCGCCCACGGCGCCCGCGATCACGAAGGCGGCGAGCTTGTAGCGGAACGTCGAGAATCCGATGGCGCGCATGCG
>Ga0137415_10001660_pt1 | contig 22052 bp, 18 predicted proteins | sample CZODoug3_1_1_16f_FD_183082 | JGI IMG/M metagenome (GOLD analysis project Ga0137415, IMG submission 183082) | Vadose zone soil fungal communities from Angelo Coast Range Reserve, California, USA - CZODoug3_1_1_16fungal (Hybrid Assembly) | ecosystem: Environmental > Terrestrial > Soil > Vadose...
TAGAAAGCGCTGGAAGTCCGCCGTCGTGTCCGTGTACGGGGAGTTCGCCTGGGCCTGAAGATAAAGCGCATTTGTCGACAGAAAGACGGCCACCAATACGATCAGCGTTCCAACTCGGTAACTGGCCTTCATAGTTGCTTTTTTATATGACGGAGGGCCAAAAAACAAGTGTTGCGAAGACCGCTCGACATCTTGGCAACACAAGGTTGCGAAAGACGCCGTGTCGATCGTCTCACTGCGCTTCAGTCTCTTGCCGTATCCGTGAAAGCACGATACTTTCTATAAATTCATCAAAGGGGTCTCCCTAATGCTGCCATGTCGTGCCTTCATCGTTCTGAGCGTCTGGCTTTTTGTTCTTCCTTCTGAATCAATCAGTTCGGACAACACGCGTACCTGGGACATCCCGCGGTTTAGTGCGGAGGGCAGGACATTGTACAAGGCCGCCTCGAGTGTTACCCCCAAGGCGGGCACTGACGTGGTCGTTCTAGATGAGGAGGAGAACTACGTTTTCGATGTGGATGGAAAAGCCATTCGGACGCACTATCTCGTGTACAAAGTCCTGACTCAAAAAGGCTCCGAGGGTTGGGATGACATCTCACTCGGATGGGAACCGTGGCACGAAGAGCGCCCCACGGTGCGAGCGCGAGTTATCACGCCGGATAACGTGACCCACGCGCTCGATCCGAAGACCGTTACCGATTCGCCGGCGCGCGATGACAATAACAAGACTTATGGCGACGGGAGAACTTTGCGCGCGCCCCTGCCCGCAATCGCGCCGGGGTCGGTCGTTGAAGAAGAAGAGGTTTCGAAAGAAAGAGCGCCGTTTTTTGGGGCCGGTGTCATCGTTCGAAACCATTTTGGGCGCATGGTTCCAGTCCAGAGTTCGAAGCTCGTTCTTGAAGCGCCTGACTCCATGTCCCTGCGCTATGTGTTGCAAATGCTTCCCGACATGAAGCCGCAAAAAACGGAAGCAAGTGGCCGCGTGCGGATCGTTTTTGAGCAGGGCCCGATGGATGCGCTGGACGAAGTCGAGGACTATCTGCCAAAGGAGATACCCGGGCAACCGCAAGTGGCGTTTTCGACCGGAGCTTCCTGGCAAGCCATTGCCGAGGGTTACGGGCAGATCATCGACGAGAAGGCATCGCAGAAGGATGTTCAATCGCTCGTGAACGGCCTGGTTGTGGGAAAAACAAGCCGTGAGGACAAGGCTGCCGCTATTCTGCAGTATTTGAGCCGGGAAGTACGTTACACGGGAGTGGAATTTGGAGATGCTGCAATCATTCCACACGCGCCCGCAGAAACGCTGAAGCACAAATACGGCGACTGCAAAGACAAGGCCACGCTGGCGGTGACAATGCTGCGGGCTGCCGGGATTCCTTCGTTTGTTGCCCTTCTGAATGCAGGGCAGAGGCACGACGCCGAGGCCGAGCTCCCGGGGATGGGTCTGTTCGATCATGCCATCGTGTATGTGCCGGGCAATCAGGATCTATGGATCGATCCGACCGATGAATATGCGCGGCTTGGGCAGCTGCCTCAATCCGATCAGGGACGACTCGCACTAATCGCGCGAGCTGAGAGCTCAGAGCTGGTAGCAATACCTGAAGCTTCCTCGCGTGAGAATCGAGTGGTGGAAAAGAGGGAATTTTACTTGGCTGAGAACGGTCCGGCTCGGGTGGTCGAAACAACCGAGCCACACGGCGTGTTCGAATCCGGATTCCGATCCGCCTACGCGGATGCCGACGATAAGGACAGCAGGAAGGATCTCAAAGACTATATTGGCAATGAGTACCTCTCGGAGAAACTGGGGCGAATCAATCGGTCGGATCCGGCTGATTTGTCGAAACAATTGCAACTCGTCATCGAGGCCAGCGAGGCCAAGCGAGGGTACACAGGTTTAGACAGTGCCAGCGCGGCCATCCGTCTGGAAAGCCTTTTTTACAGGCTTCCCAATGAATTGCAGCAGCGCGAGAAGGAAGCTGAAAAGGGCGCGGATGCCACAACGGACAAGCCTAAAAAACCTCGCACTGCCGACTACCAATTGCCAGAGGCTTTTGTAAACGAATGGCAGTACAGATTCTTTCCGCCTCTGGGCTTCCAAGCAAAACCGTTGCCCCCACGGGTAAAGATGGCGTTAGGCCCAGCCATTTTGACAGAAGAATTTTCAATGGAGGGGGATGGGTCGGTTAAGGCAGTCCTGCAGTTTGACACAGTGAAGCGGCGGCTCACGGCCGAGGAAGCCAAAGAGCTACGAGAAAAGGTTGTTTCTTTGCGCGAGGGCCCGGCGATTCTGGTTTATTTCGAACCGACGACCCAGGCGCTGATGAACCAGGGAAAAATGCGGGAGGCGTTTCAGGCCAGCCGTGGTTTCATCACGCGGCACCCCAAAGAGGCCGTCCATCACCTGCAAAGGGCGAAAATACTTCTCTCGGCTGGAATGGGGGAGGCGGCGCGGGAAGAGGCCCGCACGGCTGTTAAGCTGGAGCCTTTGTCCGCGCTAGCCCAAAAGACGCTGGCGGAGATTCTTGAATACGATCAGGTTGGACGACAGTACCGGCGCGGGAGCGACTTTGCCGGAGCGGAGGCGGCATTTCGTGCGGCAAAGAAACTCGATCCCGAGGATAAAGAGATCGTGGGGAATTTCGCAATCCTATTGGAATACAACCATGAGGGCGAACGCTACGGCCCGGGAGCCAAGATGAAGGAGGCGGTTGCGGAATACCAAAGCCTGACGGAAGAGCAGCTGGCCAAAATCGGATTGAAGAACAATCTGGCGTTTGCTCTTTTTTACGCGGGGGATTTTGCAGCCGCGAAGAAAAATGCGGAAAGCCTGAACCCGCAGCTGAACGGGGTGATTGTGGCCTGCGATACCGCCCTGAACGGGACAGAAGCAGGCATGACCGAAGCACGAAAACGAACCGGAAATGAAAATGATCTGAAGTCGGTATTGAAGAACGCAGGAGAAATGCTAATGCGGGCACGGAAGTACTCGGCAGCGGCCGAACTCATGGCCGCCGGAGCTTCCGGAGACAACGCCTCGAAGACCATGGCTCTTGCCTCCATGCTGCGCAAAGCACTGCCACATGAAGAGATCAAAACTGAGGATAGCCCGGCAGGCGTGGTCACGAGGATGTTTTTGATCACACTGGATCCCCAGATCACGCTCGAGAAGATGAGCGCAATCTACAGCCGAAACGCGCAGAGAGTTATTCGGAATTCAAGTCCCGAGGACATCGAAAGGACGCTGAAGGCCGGACGCGTGATCCGCAATGCCCTCTCGAAAACAGGATTTCCGGCGGACGTCATGCTGGATGTGGTCATGCCAGCAATGCAAGTGCAGACGGAAGGCGATGACACTACGGGGTACAAGGTCACGCTCCGGCCGGCAGGGTCAAACAAGATCACCATGTGGGTGATCAAGGAAGACGGCAAATACAAGATCCTTGATGGAGCAGAAAAACCGAATTCAATCGGGCTGGAAATTCTGGATCGATTACAGCCTGGGAATACCGCCGGAGCGCGGGTTCTGCTGGACTGGGTTCGCGATGAAGAGCACCTGGCCGGGGGGGACGATCCGCTTGCGGGGTTTGCGTTTCCGCGCATGTGGACGAAGGGAAAAGAGGCCGACGCGGAACAAATGAAATACGCGGCGGCGGCCATCCTCGCACAAACGAAAGAGACGGCGCGCGATGCGGTGAATATCCTGGAAATCGGGAGGAGCGCGGCGAAAAACGATTCGGACAAACTGAATCTGGGGATCGGGCTAGTAAGCGCCTATAACAATCTAGATGAATACGAGAAGCTGCATGCTCTGGCGACGGAACTCGCAAAGCAATATCGAGAGTCGAAACGGTTGTTCTTTGACGATGAGATCGCGCTGCGTGGACTTGGGCAGTTTGCGGAAGCGGATGCACTGGCCCAGGAGATGACCAAACGGTTGCCCGATGATACCGATGTGAGGCGGGCTTTCATTTATACGGCGGCGGCACGAGAGGACTATGCCAAGGCGCATGAACTTGGCCGGCAACTAATCGATGCGGGGAAAGCGGAGAGTTCCGACATGAACAGCGTTGCTTGGAACTCCCTCTTCACGGGCAAGGTGAGTCAGGATGATCTCGAAGCCGCGACCAAGAGCGCCCAAGTCGCACAGAATAATAATGCACCTGCTCTACACACGCTGGGATGCGTGTATGCCGAAATTGGCAAGACAAAAGAAGCGCGTGAAATTCTGATTCAGGCCATGGATCTATTGAACCTGGATGAGCCGGAATCCAACTATTGGTACGGGTTCGGGCGGATTGCCGAACAATATGGCGAAAGTGAAGTTGCCACCTCAGATTACAATCAAGTGAAGAAGCCCAAGAAACCGGCGCAAGTGCCGGGCTCGTCCTACCGACTGGCGCAAAATCGCTTGGCGGCGATGAGGGACTCGAAATAGAGGGCGAATCCGGATATCGACCAAGCTGATGTCCCCGGGCTAGACCGTTCAGGGCACAACAGAATGGGCGCAGAGAGCTCGATTGTGGGACCGCCCCCCGCCGGCAAGGCGCTCTGGTCGGTCTACAAAGCCATGGTTTTGGTCCCAAGCCCTAAGAGACTGATTCGGATCGAATCGCGATGGTAAGGAGCAGATCCGAGGGGCGGTAGGCACCTGATGCGGTGGCAGAGAGTGAGGCGCCACAATCTTGGAATTTGCCACTGTCGGATCAGAAGGGGACGCAACTGCCATGAGCCCGGCGAGCTCGCAGCGTTCGCGTTCGCTTTGTGTTCGCCCTATCCGTAGTATGATATAAAGCGCATTTACTCTCGTTGGACCCTGGACCGGTCTAGGGCAGGATGGCGCGTTGGGAAAACCGTATTGGTCTGACTTAGAGAACCTGCAGAGGACTTGGGATTGGGGGAAGCAAGCTGAGATCCAAGATTTTCAGCGCGCAGTACGGTTGTCGGTGGGCTCGAGGTTGGTGTCTATCGGCTCCGGTGGGTCACTCAGCGCAGCGGCTTTCGCGTCATACCTGCACAACCTTTACACGCGACAAGGATCGGAGACAGTAACTCCGTGGCAAGCAGCCGAGCTGCAGGGTGTACGAGATGCAGCGGTGTTTGTCTTCAGCGCCGGAGGATCAAATCCTGACGTCCTGGGGATTTGCCGACAATTGATTCATGCTGAATCGAAGGCACTTGGGGTTTTGTGCCTGCGAACCGGTTCGCCATTGGCGCGACTGTGTCGACAGTACGAATACGTTGGTTGCACGGAACTGGATCTTCCATCCGGAAAGGACGGATTCGTTGCAACCAATTCACTGCTCGGGTTTGCGATGCTCCTTTACAGAGCGTATGCAAGTTGCACGGGCGCGACGCTAGACGTGAACCTCACTTTTGACGAGCTGATCGCCGGTCGAAAACCGCTCGCGGATTGGAGGAACGATTTGAGACGGGCATCTGCCCAATTGTGGAACAGAGAGCATTTGCTTGTTCTCTACGGTTCCCGATCTGAGGAAGCAGCTGTTCGAGATATGGAATCAAAATTCAGCGAGGCTGCGATTGGTCCGATCCAGGTCACGGATTTCCGAAATTTCGCACATGGTCGGCATCATTGGCTGGACAAGAAGGGGCCCGAAACCGCGGTCTTAGCGTTTGTTAGCGGAGAGAATAAGGAGATCTCAGCCCGGACTCTGACATTAATTCCGAGGACAATACCGGTACTGAAACTGGAAGTAGGTCGCCACGACGCCTACGCCGCGATAAACGCATTAGTGAGCTCTTTGTTTCTGTCGGGATTCGCCGCGGAAGCGAGAGGCATAGATCCTGGGCGGCCACGCGTTAAGAGATTTGGAAGGGAAATCTATCACCTGAACATCTGGAAGCGACGCCGGAGGAACGGTCTCGCTGCGACGGAGGAAGTGGCGATTGAACGAAAAGCAGGTAAACCCTTGTCGTCACTCGAGCCCGACCATGTCGACTATTGGAGAGAGGCTTTCCGGAAGTTTATGATGGGATTACGCACATCAGCATTCCACGCTTTGGTTCTCGACTACGATGGAACGATCTGCGACGAGAAATACCGTTTCGGATCCTTGCCGAGGAATATGAGTTCGTCGTTGAATCGAATTCTTGCGGATGGAGCGCAACTCGGCATTGCGACGGGAAGAGGAGATTCGGTTGGAAAGGCATTGCGTGAATGCCTTCGTCGCGAACTGTGGCGGCAAGTAACGGTCGCCTACCATAATGGTTCTACGATTTTGAATCTGGAGTCTGACATTGGGAGTCCTGCTTCGCCTTCGAGCGGGTCGGCCCGGATTCAAGAGTTGGCGCGGACAATGGAACAGTCGTATGTTCTCCGTGCGCTGGCAACATTCAAGTTTAAATCGGACCAACTAAGTGTGATTGCACAACATCCTGGAGATTTGAAACGCGTATACGACATCGTCTGTGACATGGCGGCGAGAGATTTCAGTGAGGGCTTTTCTTGTGTACGATCTTCGCATTCAGTCGACATTCTTATGCCGAGGCTTGGTAAGGCGGCGATTTTTGAGCCGCTCGCCACGGCGGCAGGAGTGTCGCCAGCTTCATTCTTATGCATCGGAGACCTAGGCGCTTGGCCAGGAAATGACCATCAGCTTCTCGATGTTCCCTATTCGTTGTCAGTTCTAGAGGTGTCACTGAACCCCGGCTCTTGTTGGAATATAGCCCCTCGGGGGTTCAGAAATAGTCAAGCTACACGCTTTTTACTCGACCAGCTACATTGCTTCGGCGGTATTATCCGTTTTGGCAGTACCTCAGGGAGGAAGACCGGAGCTTGAGTTGAACCAAGATTTGGCGTTGTCGGTGCTGGGCGAGATCATGGCTTGGGACATGGAGCGTTCTCGAAAAGAGTTCGCATGGCTCCAACTCATGTCGCGATTTCAGTACGACGGATACGGCGATTTTGTAGCCGGGGTACGATTTATTGAAAGTCTGGCAGGTTGGCTGCAGCAATTCAGCCACGAAGAGCGGGCTGCGGCATATCAATTCGTAAGGACGCAACTGGTATATTTTAACGCCGCTGAAATTCATCACCTAATTGAATCGTCTTATCCAGAATACGTCCGTCCAAGGATCGTCCGTGAGGTTGCCGAAATGCTTGGCAAACCGCACTACCTTGTGTGGTCCGATCCGAAGGCATCAGAACATTACCGGCGGCTGCTTCGAAAGTGCTTATTTTTCGGATTGAGCGATGGAGCGAGGATCGACGTGTTCCGACGTTCCACCACTGGGATCATCAGCAACGAACAAATTTTGCTGGCAACCGAGATCGCCCAGGGGAAATGGCAGCAATTGTTAGAAAAGTTGAGAGCGGCATTGGGCGAGGATAACGCGCGTTTCAAGTTACTGTACCTCATGGACGACTTTGTGGGTACCGGGACGACGCTCCAGGGAAAGCTCAAACGTCTTTGGAGGGACCTGAGCAAGGCTGAGGCAGGGCAACCGAGCATCGTGTCAACTCATTTTGAGAAAGACTGGACAGTTGTGGTTCACCTCTACATCACGACCCACGATATGGCTTCCGGAGGTTTGCAAGAGAAAATTGCTGCGTTAGAGAAAGAAGCGGCTGGCGGAGAATGGTTCCGGGAAATCGAGTACTCATGCCAGCTTGTTCTGCCAGATTGGATCAAGGTCGCACAAGGAAATGCGGGAAACTTTTGGCCGTTGATCCAAAAATATTACAACAGCGGCGTCGAGACCGAACACACGCGGAAGGGTGGAGGAAAGGACGTGCGCCTGGGGTTCGGCCAGTGTGCGCTTCCTTTGGTGTTGGAGCACAATACTCCCAACAATTCGATTCCGCTCCTGTGGGCCGATGTGGAGCCTAAGGACGGTCAACCTCGAATGAGGCCACTGTTTCGGCGCAGGCAGCGGCACACAGACTTGGCGTGACGGCGGATCATGGACAATCCATTTGAGCGGCGAGCAACTGAACAGGTTCGGAACGAAGAGGCATTCCTGAGCCTTGTCAGTCCGGAGCCGATCACAACCTATTTGCGCAAGTTCGGATCGACAGGTCAGCTCTACGATCGCCTTGTCGTTGTGTTAGGAACGCCAGGCAGCGGAAAGACAACCATGGCAAAGCTCTTCGAGTTTCCCATGGTCTCAATTCTGCTGAGAAATAGCAGCTCGCAAGCGCATCGAGCTCTCCTGACTGCTCTCACCGAGTGTGGCTCAATTGCGAATGGGTTACCTACAGTGCTTGCTTGTAGGTTGCCACTTGAGAGCGACTATCGCGAGATCTGGGAACTTCCATACCCGGAGGATTTTAAGGATGCTTTGCTAAGAGCATTTGTGCAAGCGAGGGCGATACTCGGTTGGTTTCGGAACGTAGCGCGGGCTGGCGTCCGCTCGGACCAGGTTCAAATCCTGACAACAGGCGGATCTCACGCTGCTTCTGAGGCGATTGGGGGCCTTTCCGGAGATGCAGTATTGCAAAAGGCTCAGGAAGTTGAGAGGGCCATTTACCGTGTCGTTGGTGCTCTTCTGCCACCGAGCCAGAAGGAGTTGGGCGAGGATGTCACACAAGCCTATCGGCCTTTCGATGTTATCGACAGATTTGTCGTTCCTTTTGGGGAGGGATCATCAAGCGTCGAAATTCGTCCGCTCGCGGTGCTTGATGACGCCCATACGCTGCACCCGACCCAATTTCGAAACTTAACTCGGTGGCTGATTAAAAGGGAGCTCCGAGTGTCCCGCTGGGTATTGACCAGGTTCGACGTGCTGACTCCGGACGAGGCGATCGGTGCATTGCTCGCAGTAAATGGGGATGAAGCTGAACTGCCGGGCGTGACTGCGGCCCGTGAAATCACGCGCGTTACGCTTCAAAGCGCGGGTGACAGGCGTGAACAGCGTTCCCAATTCCGAAAAATGGCGAAGGACATGTCAGCGCGATATCTGTCCCAGATGCCGGAATTTGCGAGCCGGAAGCTGGTGTCGTTGGAGACGCTCTTGATCGATGAAGTGGAGCACCTTACGGCGTCGAAGACGAATGAATTGCGGAAACAGGTAGACACTTCGCAGAAAAGACTGGGCGTGTCTGAGGAACGCCGAAAAAAGCTACTGGAGGATATCAACAAGTACCGACCGAGTTCGCGAGTTCTCCAGGATGATGAAAGACTGGCGATGTTGGATATTGCGATGCATCGGTACGCAAAAAGAATTCCGCAGAGCGGATTGTTTGAACATGGTGGCGACCCAGAACCGAAGAGACCGCTTTCGATAGACAGTTCAGTTTATGAGGCGGCGCGACTAAGGCTCTTCCACTCACACGGGCGCCCTTATTTCTTCGGGATCGACGATTTGTGCGACGCGAGTTCGGAGAACGCAGAGCAATTTCTTCGATTGGCCGCCATCCTCGTCGAGTCGAGTGCCGTCCGGCTCATAAGAGGCAAACCCCCGGCGCTTCGCGCATCAGAACAGAGCACGCTTCTGCAGGAACGGGCTGGGGAGTTTCTTCGCGACTGGAATTTTCCGCATTTTAATCATGTGCGAGCGCTCGTGGATTTTATCGGCAAGCGTTGCCTGACGGTCTCTCTGGAGCCGAACGCCTGGATCGGGGCGGGAGCAAATGCATATGGTTTGTTGCAGGAAGAATTCGAGGGCATTGGGACCAGCGCTCCAGACCTCCTGCGAACGTTGAAATATGCCGTTGCATACAGCGCTATCATCTTGGTGCCGCGATACGAGTGTAAGAACCGACTGTGGTGTTTGCTCGAATTGGGGGGAATCCCGATTCTAAATTATGGCCTGTCCCTCAAGAGAGGGGGCTTCATCGAAGGCTCCTTGGAGGAACTGGTTCCGAACGCTCGGAGTAACAATTGAGTTCGCCGCTCCACTGGGACCGGTGCATAGTCCAGAAGGACGAAGAAGTCAGTGTGTTTGTCGAAGAATTCTTGGCGCAACCAAACCGTCGGGTTTTGTTAATCGCCGGTGCCGGTTTTGACCCGCGGGCGACCCGGGTTTGTGAGCTCTTGAGCGCCCATCTGCGCGAGAGACTCACAGGTATTTTCCTAAGGGAAGAAAGACCAAATGCTGACGCCCGATTGAGAGAGCGGGCGGATCGAAACCTTGAAAAGCTAACGAAGCTGGTGCCAACCTCAACGGTACCAGAGATTCAGATCTTCGCCTCAGACAATGCCGTAGTCGGCGGCCGGGAAGCAGTGAAGGCGGTTGCGGCACTCCGCCTCGACGATTTCAGCGATATAGTTCTGGATTGTAGTGCGCTATCCAAGGGGGTATTCTTTCCTGTTGTGAGGTTTTTGCTTCCGAAAACCCAGGGACGAAATTTTCACCTATTTGCGGTCGATCAGCCCAGACTTGACGACAATATTGCGCCGGTGATTTGGGAGCAGGCGAGCAACGTCCATGGGTTCAGAGGAAATCTGAACTCGCCTGAGCACGTGGCGGCGGCGCGGCTCTGGCTTCCGCAGCTGGTACACGGACAGCGCGTAACGCTCGATCTCATATTTCAGATGGTGCAGCCTCATGACGTGTGCCCAATTCTTCCATTTCCTGCGTCTGATCCGCGGCTTGCGGACAAGCTCGTGGAAGCCTACGGGACGGAAATGGAAAGCGGCTGGCAAGTCGATCCCAGAAACGTTGTATACGCAGATGAACATAGCCCTTTGGACGTATACCGGGCGATTGTTCGAATTCACGAAGCGCGAAAGCCGATTTTTGAAAGTCGAGGGTCCCAAATCATTCTGTCTCCGATTGGAAGCAAGATTCTGTCTTTAGGGGCTCTTCTGGCTGCGCTGGAGCACGACTTTCCCGTTATCTACGTTGAAGCGATTGCCTATGAAATGGATTTCAAGCAGATGGATGAAGTTAAACAGGATAAAGGATCGCTCGTGCACATCTGGTTGGAAGGTGAAGCCTATGTCCAATAATAAACGCGTTCGAAATAAACCCGCCCGGCCGACAGTCTTTGGGATCGGATTGACGGCACTCGATGTCATCTACGAAAAGGAATCGCGGCAATACCAGATCGCTGCGGGCGGGACATGCGGGAATACGCTTTGCATTCTGGGTTACTTCGGCTGGAAGTCAGCGGTGATCTCCCGAGTGGCGTCGGATGCGGCGGGCGTAGCGCTCGAGGAGGATCTCAAGAAATGGAGCGTTGACACGAAATCGCTCCGGTTGAAGCCAACCGCAAAGACACCGGTGATAATCGAAAAGGTCAAGAAAGATTCGTCAGGGGTGCCCTTTCATACATTCTCGTTTAGTTGCCCGGCGTGTGGAGGACGATTGCCTCAATTTCAGCCGGTCATCTCAGAAGCGGTCGCATCGTTGACGAAAAAAATGGCAAGAGCGGACGTTCTGTTTATCGACAGAGTCTCAAGAAGTGCCGTGACACTTGCACAATCGGCCGCAGAGAACGGTGCGGTCGTTTTCTTCGAGCCATCGGCTTCCTCAAATCCGAAACAGTTGGCCGAGATGCTGGAACTGGCGCATGTTGTGAAGTATTCGCATGATCGGGTGAAAGATACGGGAGAGCTGGATTGGGGTGCAAACACACATCTTCAGATTCAGACGTGTGGGCGTGGCGGACTGCAATTTCGCACGAACCTGAATGGCAGACATCGAGCGATTTGGAAAAGTCTTCCCGCTGTTCCAGTGAGCAATCTACGTGATGCGGCGGGCGCGGGGGATTGGTTGTCGGCGGTGCTCATCAACCGTGTATGTCGGGCGGGAGTCAGACAACTACAGCTCGCGAAATTCGATGATCTGGTGGGTGCGATCAATTTCGGACAAGCTGTGGCCGCCTGGAATTGCGGATTTCTCGGCTCGAGGGGAAGCATGTACGCGCTCTCGAGGGACCAGTTCTGGTTTCAGATGAAGGGGTTGCAGAAGGGAAAGGTCGCGACTGGTCTTGGGGAGACATCGGGTGCTTTGGAAACCGTTGAATTGCCGCCAGAGGTCTGCAGCATGTGTGCGCCCAAGAAAGCAGGGGTGGGGCGAACCTTCGCCGCATAAGATGCACGGATGTCGAGAGTCCGAGTCGTCCGAAGAATTGAATGTTGAGTCCAAAAGAGTCCAAGCAGAACGTTTCGCAGCGGAGGTCTATCCCCACTGCCCTGGCAGTCTTCCTACTCACTCATTGAACGGCTTCGACTGTGAGTCTCAACCCAATAGCCTTGGTGACGGCGACTAGCGTGGACAGGCGAGGGTTGCCGTGAATCGATAATGATAATGCCCGGTACAGACTCTCGCGCTCGATGCTGGCAGCCTTGGCGACCTTGGCGATGCCCTGGGCTTGGGCGAGGTGGCGCAACGCAATTAGCAGAACGCGGGGCTCGTCTTCATCTTCTATAGCTTTGAGGTACTCGGCGGCAAAATCCGGGTCCTTCCGGAGCCGTCGAATGACGGCCTCATCGTGAGAGATGCTGGCTTTGCGTTTCATGAGGTTCCGGTCCTTATCTTTGTAATCCTTGAGGTATTCCAACGCCCGCTCAATGTCCGCGGACTGTTTTGGTTTGTCGCCGCCGCAGAGAAGCAGTACACATTCCCTGCCGATCATCGCGTAAATAGACACGGTATCCCGGTCCCCAATCGATCCGCAGTTCGCTCAATCCTTGACGCAAAGGCTTGCAGTCGCCAAAATTCCCGGCGGCCAGTCGGTTGATTCGGGTCGCAATCTTCGCCTGTGCGCGGGCATCCGCCAGTTGCGTTAACCAATCGTCGAAGGCATCTTTTCCGACGCGGTTGACGTAGTGACGAATCTCAATCACGTTTTCAATTGTAACTTATACATCACAGAATGGCAAGTCGGGTTTCAGTGACTAATTCACTCGGCTTCTATCGCTTTTTCAGTCTCGGCCTGCTTTCGACGGAAGGCAAACTCTCCGAATTCAATGCAAACAGTCGCTCCGGAAGCGAACAGGACCTCGTGTCGGAAAAGTCCCTTTTGCAGCATGCCGCAACAAGAAAAGAAAATCGCCACTAAGAACAATGATGACTGCGGCTAAACTAATCATTGCGCCTGTTACCGACCTTCAGTTTCATATCAAATTACGAGAATACTCCACGCAGATTCTCACGAGTCGCTGACCGAACTCTGCCATATCTTACCCTGCCGCAGAGGTCTCCGGGATGAAAGACCCGAATCCACCAACGCTGCTACGCCTCAGGCCAACTGTTGCCAAAGCACGGTACCATGAGGCTTTAAATCTCGAAGGTTTGGATACAGTTATTCTTGATGGCGCATTCGTATCTCCACTCGCCCTTGCAAAAATCTCAATGCCCGCCTCTTGCCATCGCAAGAGTACGTGGGAGAGATCCTCAAGAGGGCGTGCTTTTTCTGTCTGCACGAGTGTCACCCGCTTTATCTTCTTCTCAGTAAGGAACCGCGCCGAAGGAAAATCCTGAGGAAACACCATCCACCGATTATCGAACATGTCGTCCAGGATTGGATTGGTTCCCCGCAAACGTAGAGCATCCAGAATGAATACCGGCGGAGCATCGGAGGCGAACGTGAGTTTTTGCAAGAACGCAGTCCCAATGCAAATCTCTCTTACGAGAGAACTCATGTCGAGCACAACAAGCGATTGGGGGATTACATTGGCAGGCTGAGGCAAGAAGTTGAGCTGCAAGCCCACAGGTCCAGGAGAGGCATTTATGATCGGCACCGGCCAATACCCGAGCTTCGCCAATGCCATAGCCAGCCGAATTGAGTCAGCGCCTGGAAGATCGACAATGACAGCACTCTCTGGGCTCGCCTTCCCCTCTTGCCAAGTCGGCACGCGTACATCGACACCATCTGCAGCGGCTCCATCTGTGCACGCGATTTGAGCAAATAACGCAGGAGAGACCCACTGCGACCAAGCCGAATCACTTGAGGCCCAAGTCTTAAACAGTTCTTGTCCGGTCATTTGCTCCATGCTCCTTTCGGCGTATTAATACTGCGATATCTTGTGCATCGTGGTCGATCAACGGCTTCGCCGCGATCCGACCGTAAACTCCAACTGCGTGGCCATCCAAGGTGAAGATACCCAGGCAAGGGTAGCGGACGCCGCTGTGGGTTTCGAGTGGAAGCGTGTTAAACCGCCGTTGCGCGATCCAATCGTTTGGATGACGCTTCACGTCTGTGACAATTTCCTTATACGCACGTTGTTCTGTGATTCCGGCAATTGCGACGTCTTCGCCCACTCGACCCAAAACCGGTTTGAAAACCCAGTGCTCGGAGCCAGACGATATGTCGCTGGGGGATTTTGTCTCCGGCAGCAGCGATTGCCAAGTAGGAAGGGGTGTTTTCAATTTGTTCCAGACGAGCGGGAAACGCTTGCTCTGAATTAGGAGCGCACGACCTGGATTGCTCATGAGGGTCTTGCCACCACAGAACCACGGCTCCCACGACGATGCTGGACGCAGGTTCGGAAGCCATTCAGCGGGAAAGAAACGCACTAAAAGAGTTGGTTTCACCGCGGCGAACGCGCTGGCGATCCGTGCAAAACCTGAATCCCATTTCAAGTGCTTAGGACTCAGGACAATTGGTTGCATGCCCCTTCGCTGAAGCCCCTTCGCCAGGTATTGCATCACCTGTCTGTCATCGCAGTGTGCCGTCGCGTGCACGAGGCCTATCGCTCCACCCTCGCCCGCAGCCACCGCAATCGCATCTTCATACGCCTCCGCGGGGTTAGGTGGAATGGAATGGTCTGAGTAATATTCAGCCATCAGTTCCACAAAACCAGATGCTTCGATGAACCCTCCAGGAACATCGGCATTTACTTCCGAAATGCGCCAACCTTCGGGAGTGAAGTGAAAATCAAAGCGCATGACCCGCGCTGCGCCGGTTGCAATTTTCTCGGGCGCACACTTTCGAAGCACCCTGCAAATGCTTTCCGGCAACCCAAGTATCTTATGCAGATCGGGCCTGCACAGAAGTTCCCCTTCTGCCGCAAGGACTTCACGGGTCAATTTCTCGGCATAACCTGCAAGGGAGTTCCATTCTTCCTGGTCAAGGATGAGCGGAAAATCCGCGACTACGGAGTGATCTTCTGATTGGATGTCCCACTTACAGCAGTCGAACATCAGCCGCATTCGAACGGATTCCCAATCGTCTGGCCGCAGCCGCCTTTCCACAGACCATGGTAATTTCACGAGTGAACGCCTCGGGTTACGACCCAAACGACCGCAAGGCCGACATAAACTGCTGAGATCACCACGGACGGAATTGTCTTTGCGGAAAGGTGCATCGATGACCTGCGGAAAACCACTTCCGCGATGACCGCGACCCCTGTAAGCAGTATCGCCGGCCATGCAGACGTGGCAAAGTCTTTGAGAGTCGCGGAAGCGGAAACCCAGTCACCAGCCACGGACCAGCCGCTTAGAAGACCGATGCCAAGAAGGAGACCTCCCAACCGGATCCCAGCATGCTCATCGCGGTCGACGGTAATGGCATCGGAAATGGAGGTCAGAAGATCCATCCCAAGCCAAAGCCCAATGAACAATGCTGATGAGAGAACGGCCGAGAATAGAACTGCTGCTACTCCTGGCCCGTTCCCGACGTTCGCTCCCGCGAAGGAACAGGACGCGCCAGTCAGTGCGCCAGTGACAGCCCAAGATGCAGCTCGATTTCCCCTCTCGAGAACATCATCTCTGGCACTAATGCCCAGAAACGGAAAGATGAGTGTCATTCCCCCTAGCCAGCCTGCGCCGACGAGAAGATAGAAACTGATGTAGAGCGCGTCATTGCGAACAGCCGTTGCGGCTAGTTTTGTCAGGGCGATTAAGGTGAGCGCAAGACAAACTAGCGGAGCCGTTAGCAGAACGAGTCTTTTTGAAACTGGAGTGCGGAGACGGTTGACCGAGGCTATATCGCTGTACCAGGTCAACCAACTTTTGAGGGACAAGAAGACAGAGGCGATAAATGCGAAGATTTCCAAATCTGTCAACTCGAGGTTTTTCCTCCTTAAGTTCGATAATACATTTCCTGTGTGTGAACTCAATATATATATGAGAGGCATTTTCGCTAATTTTAACCGCGGAGCAGGTTGACCCGGCTTAGCGGCGTGGCCGCGAGGTGTCATGTACGGTCGGGGACGACCCGCCGAGCGCAAGGCTGGGAAGCAACGGGAAAAGGAAATTGGCGAATATTATGAAATACGGAGTAATAAGGATGGGCAACAATATATAGCCCCTACCATCGTCGATACCAGTACGCGTGCTTCCTGAAAGTTCTCTGTCCGTCCTGGTGAAACCTTTTCCATGGAAGTGCGTTCTATATCGAAAGAGGTGTTACTCCCGGTGGACATACTTGAACCTTCCAGAACTTCGTTCGTCAGAATTTCTTCGCGCATGTCCATTGGGAGGTTTTGACACACAACAATCCAAATGGCGGTAATCATGAGATCAACCCAAGACGCTCCTTCAGACCAACAGCACTTTTTGAATGCGGTAGCCCCCTCCGGCCGCAGCATCGAGCCATGCGTGTTTGTGGTTGCTCAGGCCGTCGCCGACCAGGCAGTTTGCTATGCGGAAAAGTTCCTCGGTGATTCGTGTGTTGCGGTCAACCTTTTAGAAGAAGCTGCTGCATCCGTTTCGGAAGTGATTCGGGCAAAAGAAGCCGCGCAGATTGATCCTATTCGGGACGTGCGCCGCTACCTTTTTCGGGTCTTCTTGCGAAAGGTGGCCGAAGCAAGGAGAAACGAGACCAGATACGAAGAGGTCAGCCAATGCCATTCCCATCCCCGCGACGATAGCCACGGCGACGGGCTGGATAGCCAGATACTTCTGGACCAGATTTTGAGCCATTTCGACAGTGTTACGCGAGAGATGATCCTATGCCGAATCGAGGGTCATTCCTGGGGCGAAATCGCTTCGGAACTCGATCTGTCAAACCATGCGGCGAGGGTGCGGTTCAGTAAGGTCCTCCAGTGGCTGCGAACCTCAGTCGAAACGCCGAGGAATGGCAGCCGCGAATCAACGCTGTCAAGTACGAAGAAATACTACCGGCCACGAGATAAAAAGGCGCAAAGAGTAGCAGCGTTCGAGAGAAGGCTAGACCGAATGTTTACACCAGCCTTTTACCGGGAATTCCATCAACTCCTGGGTGCGGCGAAGACTACCGGTTCGCTCTGAGCGGCTCCCTACAATTCCAAGAATTTCTCAGAATTCCTCCAAATTCCATTCACCAAGAAAAAATCGCACCCCGAAAATAGTTTGGAGACATTCGTCTTCAAAAAGCCCTCTATAGGGATAAGGGAGAATTGTCTTTCGATTCTCCCTTTTCGCTTGGCGGAGCCGTTTCCACTTCGGTCAGCCGCCCGGCGAAGTAGCGTTCGGTTCACAGATCCCGAGCTGAACGCGAAGGCAAGAACCTTTCGAAAAGCCTCCTGGGGATGAAGGCTTGGCTCTTGGACCACGACAGCGGTTCTTCCTTAATTCATTCGACGACAGGACGAGGCAATGGCTGTGAGGACATCAGGGAAAACTGCGCTTCAAACAGGCCGAAAAAGCGGCACGAATTTCTGCATGAAAGAGAGAGCCAAATCATGATCGCAAATGCACTGCTTATCGCACTCGCGGTTTTACTCGCCTGTTTGTTTGGGCTCATGGGCGAGCTGAAGTTTCTGGTGCCGTACAAACGGCTTATTTTTCATCAATACGGGACCATGCTTCTCGCGTGGCTCGCCATCCTCTTCGTAAACCTCTTCGCCGCGGTCTATTGGATTCAGCGCAAATTTTTCTTGAAGGATACAGGCCGCAAGTTGAGGCATATCGACAACCAGGCAAGCGGCGGCCACACGTCGATGCCGTTGCCGAACGGCGATTGGAACGTACGCTGAAATGTCACGCGATTCACACGCGATTTGAATGAGTTCCGCGAGCCATTGCCAGGCCCGCGCGAACCGTCGCGTCCGTCGCCCGATGCCAGACGTGGCACCGAAAGGACCAGAGGTGAGACCGCACGTCTAGAGGCACGATCTGTGTATGTTCGGGAACCCCGCTCCAAAGATGTTCCGTCGAGAGATTCGCGAGCCCTCCTGTACGACCGCTACCGGGGCTATGACTTGCGTGAGTCAGAAATCCAGACCCTCGCGGACCTGGGCAAATTTCGCGTCATCAACGCAGAGGATTTGACACGTCACGGCTATGGAGGCGACAGGGGCCGGATGGAGCGTGAAACCGAGAGCCTCATTCGGCAAGGTTTGGTGCAAGAGAAACGATTCGAAATGTCGCTCAGCAGGAGCACCCGGATGTACACGCTAACGAAGGCTGGCAGGAGGCTCATCCAGAGGTCAGGAAGAGTTTCGAATGACCAGGAAATCTATGCTGGTTTTGTGAAGCCGCGGGAGGTCAAACACGACGCCGAATTGTACCGGGTCTATCAGAAAGAGGAAGACCGGATCGAGCGGCGGGGTGGCAGAGTGCGCCGCGTGCTCCTCGACTTCGAACTGAAAAAGAAAGTGAACCGTGATCTTGTGCGACTCGGCCCCGAAAAGGATGACCCAGACAAGAAGCGCGACATTGCCGAGCGGCACGGTTTGCGCGTAGTTCATGGGCGCATTCCCGTGCCCGACTTGCAGATCGAATACGAGATGCCAGATCAAAGCATAGCGCGAGTCAATTTGGAGCTGACCACGGACGACTATCGGCCACGCCAACTTGCCGACAAAGCACGGGCCGGATTCACGCTCTATAGCCACGGCGATGACGCATCGCACGTGCGCCGGGTTTTGAGTGACCGCGAGCTGACGGCGGAGATCCTTTCCCTATGAACATTCCCGAGCGCCAGATCGAAGCCCTCACGGCGTTTGGCTACACCGTTTCGGAGGCACGTTTCCTCTATATCGTGGCCATGCATTCCGGGTACTTTACGGCCCGCCAGTTCCTGGCCTTTGTCGATGCCAAACGTGGCTATCGGACTCATTCGCTGTCGCAGAAGCTCATCACCCCGGGGCACGCCACGATGCGCGAATACAGGCGCAACGGGTGCGTTTATCATTTGTACTCCCGCAAACTCTACGCCCAGCTTGGCCACGAAAACCTCCGGAACCGCCGCCGGCATCGACTGGAAGCGATCCGGACACGGCTTCTGGCTCTTGATTTCATCCTCGGCAACCAGGTGTATCAATACCTCGAAACGGAAGCGGAAAAGCTCGCTTATTTCTGCGACCAATTACACATCGAAAAGGCCTGCCTTCCGGTGAAGCTGTACATGGGTGGAGCTACCAGCCAACCCACCCTGCGCTATTTCGTGGACAAGTTCCCGTTGTTCATGAGTTCTCCCCGTCCCGGCTTCTCCCCTGTGGTCTCGTTTTCCTATGTAGATCCCGGGCTCGAAACGCTCACCGGATTTGTTACTCATCTCGGGCAATACCAGCCGCTCTTTCGTGAGCTCGCCGACTTCCGTTTCGTCTACGTTTCGAGCACAGGAGCACACTTTGAAAGGGCTACGGAACTTTTCAATTCTGCGGTCAAGATTCCGCTCGAATCGGACATCGCTGCGGACCTCATCCGGTATTTCCGAGCGCGCAGCATTTGGAACAGTTCCGAGTTCAGAACAGTGAGCAAGGCCGAGTTGCTTTTCTTCAACGAAGCGAAGCGCAGATTTGCCGCCGATCGATTTGAAACTCTTTTCAAAACCTGGAAGGCCGGAGGCATTGCAGAGGCGGAACTCCGAGCCCAGTTTCCGTCGAAGGTGCCGAACCGGAAGGTGTACTTCGAGACCCATTTGGTTCCGAAGCAGCCGGATTTTCGCGCTAAGGACGACGAATCAGGGTGAACGGGGTGCAAAGGAAGGCGTTCATCGGCGCAGCATACAGCGCCGAGTGTTTTGGCCCCGTCGCCACAGGAAGAGAAAAGAGAAGGGAACTAGAAGAGAAGAAGGAGAAAGCAAGTGCCAAGGGATTCTGAACAGCCAGTCATCTTGAAGCGGAAAGTCCGTCTCGAACAAGACGCCAGCGAACTGCTCGAAGACTATGCCCGGTTCATGGGAATCAGTGCGGAGGATGTGTTGAATATCGTGTTGAAAAAGATGATCGCCAATGACATGGAATTCCAGTCTTGGTTGAGTCAGCAGAACGTCCAGCAACGGGGCAGCCACTCTCCTCTCGGGCTGTCTGCGTGTGGGGTGGAAACGGACGCGGCATGATGCATCGATTTCTGAATTCTAGAGGCATGGTCGCATGCCTATTGGCAATGGCGACAGGAATGACTTTGTATTTCCGTATGCCATTCCCCGAAGACAACGTCTTCTTCGAACTTATGTATCTCAGGGCAAGCCCCGTCTTCTGGGGATTCAAGTACACCTACATCCTTCTTCTATACACAACCCCATTCATCGGGTTTTCCATCGTGCTTTCGGGCTTGTACGTTTTTGCATCGAAAATTCGCCGGCCAGACAAGCCCGGGCGACTACCGCGTTACCCTGACCCGCGTAAGCGCAACGATCTCTATATAGTGCTCGGAGAGGTCCACAATCCACGTAGGCCAACACCCTCTCGAGATCCCCGGTGGTTGACGATTCCTGCGCGTGGACTATTTACTGGCATTGCGATCTTCGGCGCGATCGGCAGCGGCAAGACGAGTTGCTGCATGTACCCCTTTGCTGAACAACTGATTGCCTATCAGGCCCATGACCGCGGGAAGCGAATCGGCGGACTGGTCCTGGAAGTGAAAGGAAACTTCTGCCACAAAGTGCGAGATATATTGCAGCGCCACAGAAGGGAGGCCGACTACGTCGAAGTCAGCCTCGATTCCGAATACCGCTACAACCCCCTGCACAATGACCTCGAGGCGTATGCCCTGGCCTATAACATCGCCTCGCTATTGAACAACCTGTTCGGCAAAGGCAAGGAACCCTTCTGGCAGCAGGCCTACACCAACCTCGTGAAGTTCATCATCCTGCTCCATAAGGTCGCCTTCGACTACGTGACCCTATTCGATGTCTATCACTGTGCGATTTCGCCGGAGCTTTTGCAGCGGCGAATCGAGCAGGCCGAAGAGCTGCTTTTTGATCAGCATTTCGTCTTCATTCCCAAGGCCACTTACGAAGAGCATATCCAGGTGCTCATCGATTTCGATTTCCTTCCGAATGAAGCCAGAGATACGGACCAGTACTGGGCCCCAGCTACGCCGGTGCTGGAAGGGCATCTGAAGAAACACGCGATTGAATTCCAGAAGAAGACCGTCCCGGCGCCTGAGAAATCTGACCCGGACAAGCGTGCCCAACTAGAGGCCGTTAAGCGCTGGTTTCATGACGACTGGCAACGGATCGAGCCGAAGCTCAGGACTTCGATTGTCGAGGGGATTTCCGTGTTCCTCTCGCTCTTCGACGACAACCCAAAAGTGAAGCGGGTTTTCTGCCCGCCGAAGGAGTGCTACGACAAGGAGGCCAACGCGGATGGCAAGTACGGCAAGCCGCTGCCTTCGTTCTCCTGGCTGATCGAAACCGGCAAGGTCTGCGCGCTCAATTTCCCCATCGGAATGAACCCCGGCTTGGCGAAGGCCATCGGGGTAATGATGAAGCTCGACTTCGAGCGAGCGGTGTTGAACCGTGTGCCCCAGATAGAGGCCCATCCGGAGCAATATTTCCGCCAAGTGTTCTTCATCTGTGACGAGTACCAGCATTTCGCAACGGTGGGAGAGAACGAGCCGACCGGGGATGAAAAGTTCTTCAGCCTATCGCGTCAGGCGAAGTGCATTCCGATCATCGCTACGCAGAGCATCAGCTCGCTGAAATCTTCCTTGCCCGGTGAGACCTGGCGCACGCTTTTGCAGACCTTCCGCACTAAGATTTTTCTGGCCCTTTCGGATGACTTTTCCGCGAAGATTGCGAGCGAGCTTTGCGGCAGGGAAGACCAGCTCAAGATTGGCTATAACCTTTCCGAAACCGGCCACGATACCCACGTCAGTCTCCTGACGGGCAAGGCCCAATCCAACAGGGCCAATCTCACTACATCGAAGACCTACTACCAGCAGAGCGATTATCGGTTCGATATGAAGACGTTTACGGAGCTGCGCAACGCGCAATCCGTGACGATTGCCTACGACGGGCTCAATCCGATGCCGCCGATGTTCTGCTACCT
>Ga0137415_10001661_pt1 | contig 22049 bp, 19 predicted proteins | sample CZODoug3_1_1_16f_FD_183082 | JGI IMG/M metagenome (GOLD analysis project Ga0137415, IMG submission 183082) | Vadose zone soil fungal communities from Angelo Coast Range Reserve, California, USA - CZODoug3_1_1_16fungal (Hybrid Assembly) | ecosystem: Environmental > Terrestrial > Soil > Vadose...
AAATCAGAATTTGACGCCGAAGTCAGGCAAGGCCATGCTTCAGGGCAAATATGTTTGTTTTGTCTACACTGTTCTTCTTATTGCGGGTATTTCTTTTTCTTCTCCCTGTTGAAATTATTTTTTCCGCGCGGGCGTGATTGACTTCGCTTTGCGCTGCGTTAGAATGCTCATCACTCTCGCAGGGGAAATTCTTCCGTGTCCTTCGGTGCAGCAATGCGCGTAGTACGAGAAACAAAGTTCGCCGGCATCTCACCTGCCGCGCGCGGGAAAGTGCGCGACATTTACGATGCCGGGGACAAGCTGCTCATCGTAGCCACGGACCGGCTGTCGGCGTTCGACGTGATCTTACCGACGCCGATTCCCGACAAGGGGCGGGTGCTGACGCAGCTTTCCCTCTTCTGGTTTGACTTGCTGCGCGATGTAATTCCGAACCACGTAGTGAGCGGAACGGAACTTCCGGCGGCGTTCGGCGCTTACCGCGAGGACCTTGCCGGCCGGTCCATGCTGGTGCGCAAGACGGAGCCATTGCCGATTGAGTGCGTTGTCCGCGGCTACGTTTCGGGTTCGGGATGGAAGGACTACCAAGCAACGGGGAAGATTTGTGGCATTGCGTTACCGGCTGGTTTGCGCGAGTCCGACCGCTTGCCGGAGCCAATCTTCACGCCGGCGACGAAAGCGGCAACCGGTCACGACGAAAATATTTCATTCGAGCGCGCTGCGTCCCTGGTTGGAAACGAGCGCGCGCAGCGAGTACGCGAGATCAGCCTGGAAATCTACCGGCGCGCGGCTGCGTACGCGGCGCCGCGCGGGATTTTGCTGGCGGACACGAAATTTGAGTTTGGATTGCTGAATGACGAGCTGATCTGGATCGATGAGGCGTTGACTCCGGATTCTTCCCGATTTTGGCCCGCTGCCCAGTACAGACCTGGCGGGCCCCAGCCCTCATTCGACAAACAATTTGTGCGCGACTATCTAGAGAGCATTCACTGGCCGAAAACCCCGCCGGGCCCGGAACTGCCTCCGGAAGTCGTGAGTGCAACGCGTGGCAAGTACAGGGAAGCGTATCGCATTCTAACCGGGCGCGAATTGGACTAGCGCCGGGGCGGAATCGCGCGCCTCTGTTTGGAGCGTGCTGTGAAGGATCAACTCGAAGGACTCGTGAGCCAGATGGTGGAGCGGGGAATTTTGTTTGATGAGGCGGTCGGAGAGTTCGAAAAGCGTTTCATTAAACGAGTTCTGGACGGTGCGGACGGAAATCAGTCGCGCGCGGCACAGATCTTAGGTATTCACCGAAATACGCTCAGCCGCAAGATTGACGCCTACAAGCTGGATAACGGGAATAATCGCCACGCACGATAGGCAATTTCCTGACCGCCTTTTAAGCATGGAGTCGGGTGAAAAGGAAAACGGCTCGCCGTGATTTGGCGAGCCGTTTTCCTTTAGGTTGAGACCGGCGATTTAGCCGCGGCCGGGTTTCTTGTTTGACGGACGCTTCTTGGGAGTCTTCTTTTCTTTATCCTTCGGGATGTCCTCGGCGTTCACCTTGGCTTTGTCCCAATGCAACATGAAGTTGGGTTCGGGATCGTAAGCAGCCAAAGTGCCGGTGAAGCGCACTGGATTGTCTTTTTCGAGTTTGGCAGCTTCGGCCTGGCCGACGACCTTGACGTCCATGTCCGGAGTGTTCTTGGCGTCGAATTCGGCGTCGCTGGTGACAAAGGCGACCTTGAGTTGAACGGCGTCCGTGCCTGGAGTGACTTCGATCAGCTTGCCGGGCACATCCGGAAACTCCAATCCGCAAGAAGCGAGCCAGGTGATCTTGGCTTTATCGCCGCCGGCTTTCAGATCGGCGATGACCGAGGCGATGGTCATATCTTTGCGCGCGGCATCGAGATCGGCGGCGCTGGGCAGCTTGTAGCTCCCCGGGCGCTCCGCTGAGGTGCTAGCCAATTGCAAGAGCTCATTTAGCTCGGCATCGATCAGGTTGTCGCAAACGTTTCCGCCCTGATAGTTGGCGATGAGCTTGCGAAGATAGGTTTTCACCTGATTGGCCTGGGTCTGGTTGGCATTCTTGGCGGTGACGGCTTTGGCGAAATACCAGAAGGCGTCCATCTGCTGGGGCGGATTCATGGCCATATACGCCTGCCCAATCTTGTAGGCAGTGATTGCGTCGTCAGGGTTCTTCTCCAATACGGCTTTGTAGGAGTCGATAGCCGTCTGGAAGTCCTTCTGGACCATGGAGCACTGCGCCAATGTGTAATTGAAGAGGATGGCGGGCTGCTGTTTCTGCTTCTCGAAATCCTGGTCGGACATATTGTCCGGCTTCTTTAGTTCGTTGAGCGTCTTGAGGCCGGCTTTTGCCGCTTCGCAGGCCTTCGGGGCTTGCGCCTGCACATCAGGGCCTTGAGGCATATTGCTATAGGCAAAGGCGCGAGCGTAATAAGCCTGATAGCGAATGGGCGGCTCGACCTTCTCTGTCGCGAGGAGCTTATCTGCATACTCAATTACCTTAGGCCAATTCTTGACCTGGCTGTAAGCATTGTAATAAAGCGGATAAATGTAAATCAGAAGCGCGGAGTTCGGATACTTGGCGACAAAATCATCCAGGCACTTTGTTTGCGCCTGGGGATTCTTCTCCGCGGCGCAGGCCTGATACGAGTTGTACTCGGCCATCGTGTACTTTTGCTGGCCGGCCGCGGCGTCCTGACCAGCGGGCGCCTGCGCGAGCGCATTGGATGCGCCGCCAATTGCGAGGCAAAGCGCGGCGATGATCGCCAGCCCCGCCACTCTACGTGTTCGATTCATTCCATCTCTCCTCGCTCAAACTCCAAGCCTATTCATGTACATCTCGTACACCCTGGAGTGCTCTTGCCGGGTATCAAGTTGGTTCTAAAACTTTGGGATTATAGGAAAAGCGCACGTAAGTCCGCAAGGCGTTACTCTGCAGGGACCTATGTATTTTACATTGCTGGAGCCTCCAACTGCGCGGTCCGGATTGAGGCGCACAGCAGTCCCTGCGGCTGAATGTTAAGATGATTTTCGCACGAAAAGGGTCGCCCGGACGAGGGAAGAATTGTAATGCCTGGCATAAGCAAAACGAATGCGAAGAACAACAGAGAGCAACCGCTAGCGAACCGCGTCGCTTTGGTTACGGGAGGCAGCCGCGGTATTGGGCGGGCGATTGCTATAAAGCTGGCCGAGCTTGGCGCGGTGGTGGCCATTTGCGGGCGCGACAGCGAGAAGTTGCGCGCGACGGCTGGGGAGTTAGACGCGAGAAGCGGCAGGAGCTTTTGGCAAGCCGCGGATGTCACACGCGTGGATGAGGTGGGAAAACTCGTGTCGGAAACGGAAGCGAAGCTTGGGCCCATCGAAATACTCGTGAACAATGCGGGAATAGGGCTATTCGGCCCGGCGCACGAAAAAAGCGAAGCAGATTGGGACCGAGTGCTGAACACGAACCTGAAGAGCGTGTTTCTTGTTTCGCGGGCGGTGGTTCCGTCGATGATCAAGAAAGGCGCAGGCGACATCATCAATATCAGCTCGCTCGCGGGGAGAAATACGTTCGCAGGCGGAGGATTGTACTGCGCATCGAAATGGGGAGTGCAGGGGCTTTCCGGGTGTATGGCGGAAGATTTGCGAGGCTATGGCATTCGCGTCAGCGTGATTTGTCCGGGGAGCGTGGCGACGGAATTCTCCGGCCATACGGTAAAGGATGCGAGCAAGGCTCTGCAGGCGGAAGACGTGGCGGACGCGGTGGAGGCGGTGGTGACGCAGAGGCAAGGGAGCTTTATGAGCGAGATCCACTTGCGGCCGCTGCGCAAGTCCTGAGCCGGGCGATTCCTTCCTCTTGACAATCTTTGTTGCAACAACTATTGTGACGGTATGGCGCAAACGCACACGCGGCGTGCCTCTTTGCCTAGCGAGGACCGCGCTTTTGTGGCCCTGCAAAAGGCGGCGGACAAGCTCGCGGTACAAGCCGAACAGCTATTAAAATCGAAGGGTCTTACGGGGGCTCAGTACAACGTGCTGCGTATTCTTCGCGGTGCGGAGCCGGATGGGTTGCCGTGCAGCAGTATCGGCGAGCGGATGATTTCGCACGATCCGGATATGACACGTCTGCTGGATCGTATGGAAAAGCGCAGCCTGATTACGCGGCAGCGGCAGAGCGACGATCGGCGCGTGGTGAAAACGAGAATCACGACCGGCGGACTGGAGTTGTTGAAGCGCCTCGACCCGCCGGTTCGCGAGCTGCATAAGCGGCAGTTCGCGCATATGGGACACGCGCGCGTTAAGACTTTGGCGGATTTGCTTGATGACATATGCGAGCAAGAGGAGGCGTGAGGAGTTCGCAGTTGCAGCACGGGCCAAGGTTTGCGTTCACTTGCGGTAATAAGGAGAGAAAAAATGGACCATTTGCTAGCTCGGGCAATTTCGGTCGCGGCGCTTGCGGCTACACTTTCACTGCCGGCGGCCGCGGCAACTTCCACGTGGCAGATCGACCCGAACCATTCCGCAGCACAGTTTGCTGTCCGCCATTTGGCGATTTCAACGGTTCGAGGAGCATTTACTAAAGTAAACGGGACAATTCAGTTCGACGATAAAGACATCAGCAAGTCCTCTGTGGAAGTAACGATTGACGCGGATTCGGTGGATACGCGGGTGCCGAATCGCGACAAGGATCTGCGCAGCGATCACTTTTTCGACGTACAAAAATATCCCACGATAACGTTCAAATCGACGAAGGTGGAACAGGTTGAGCCAGGTAAGCTGAAGGTGACCGGGGACCTGACTATCCACGGCGTGACCAAGCCAGTCGTGCTGGACGTAGAGGGGCCGACGGCGGCGGTCAAAGATCCGTGGGGCAATCAAAGGGCTGCGGCGAACGCGAGTACGAAGATCAACCGGCAGGATTATGGCGTGAAATGGAACGCCACGATGGATGGCGGAGGCCTGGTCGTCGGTGACGACGTGGCGATCACGATTGACCTGGAGATGGTGCAAAAGCCCGCTGCGAAGTCGGGGAATTGATCTGAGCAGCACGCAGGTAAACGTTTAGGGCGGTGTGGATGCACCGCCCAGTGCATTTAGCTCATCTAACGCACGTTCCCCGCTAAACAAGACCTCGGGCCGATAAAGGCAGAGATTATGCAAAAGGCAGCCCCGACCGATGTGCAGGTCCATGAATTAATCAGGAATCGCTGGAGCCCGCGCGCGTTTGCGGAAAAACCGGTGCCGGCCGAGGTTCTTCGGGCGTTGTTCGAGGCGGCGCGATGGGCGCCATCCAGCAACAATGAGCAGCCCTGGGCTTACCTCGTCGCCACAAAGGGTGATGCAGAGAACTTCGGGAAGATGCTGGGCGTGTTGGTGGAGTTCAATGCCAATTGGGCCAAGCACGCGCCTGTGCTGGCGCTTTCGGTGGCGCACGTGAAGATGCAGCGCGATGGTAAACCGAACCGCGTGGCTCTGCATGATGTGGGCAGCGCCACGTCGCAGCTTACGTTGGAGGCCAACTCGCGCGGCCTCCAGGTGCACCAGATGGCCGGCTTTGACGCAGAGAAAGCGCGGCAGACATTTGCGATTCCGCGGGATTGGGAGCCGGTGGCGGGAATCGCGCTCGGGTATCCCGGGGACCCAGAGTCGCTTCCAGATAAGCTGCGCGAGCGAGAACTTGCACCTCGTACGCGTAAGCCGCTGAGCGAGTTTGTCATGACGGGCGGTTGGGGGCATACTGCTCCATTCATCGCGACGTAAGCGCATCAGGGTCCAGCTCAAGTATGCACAGCGTATTGGAATTTCTCCTGCACCACGGCTATGCGGTTCTGCTGGCGTGGGTATTCGCCGAACAGATTGGCCTGCCGGTGCCCTCGGTGCCCATTCTCCTGGCTGCGGGCGCTTTAGCCGGGAGCGGGCGATTCAACTTTGCCGGCTCTATTTTCTTAAGTTTGTTCGCTTGTCTCCTGGCTGACTCCAGTTGGTACGCGCTGGGTCGAGTGCGCGGCATCAAGGTTCTCCAACTACTCTGCAAGATTTCACTCGAGCCAGATTCCTGCGTGCGGCGGACCGAAGGCCTCTTCGCGAAGCAGGGTGCGCGGTCCCTGGTGTTTGCGAAGTTTGTGCCCGGACTGGGCACAGTGGCCCCGCCATTGGCGGGCATTTTTCACATGCGACCGTCGCGATTCTTGCTTTTCGATACGTTTGGCGCGCTCCTCTGGTCCAGCGTGTATGTGGGGCTGGGTTATATCTTCAGCGGCGAGATAGAGAGAATCGCGGAACATGCTTTTCACCTTGGCAGCGGACTCGGCGTCTTGGTTATCGGCGGGTTGGCGGCCTACATTGCGTACAAGTTCATTGCGCGGCAGCGATTTCTGCGGGAACTGCGCATTGCCCGCATCACGGTGGACGAATTGAAGAAGAAAATTGATGCCGGCGAAGAACTCGTAATCGTGGACTTGCGGCATTCCCTGGACTTCGAGGCTGACCCGCATACGATTCCTGGCGCTTTTCGTATGGATGCGAAAGATTTGGAAGAGAAGGACGACCGATTGCCGCGCGATCGAGACGTCGTTCTTTACTGCACTTGACCAAACGAAGCTACCAGCGCCCGTGTGGCGCTGCTCCTGAGGAACAAAGGCGTACGGCGCATTCGGCCGCTGCAGGGCGGATTGGATGCTTGGCGCGCGCGTGGATATCCGCTGGTAACCACGGCGCTGGTTTAAGTCTCAAGAGCGAAGAGTCTTACCTTGCAACGAGCTGTCACAGAGATCGCGAGCGAATCTCCAGATGAGGCCTTTATAAGCGCGGCAACACGATGCCGCCCTGCGATTGGTATTTCCCCTTTTTATCTTTGTAGCTGATTTCGCAATCTTCGTCGGAGACGAAGAAGATCACCTGGCAGAGCCCTTCGTTGGCGTAGATTTTCGCGGGGAGCGGCGTGGTGTTGCTGATCTCTAATGTCACGAAGCCTTCCCATTCGGGCTCGAATGGCGTGACGTTGACGATGATTCCGCAACGCGCATAGGTGGACTTGCCGAGGCAAATCGTGAGCACGTTGCGGGGAATCCGAAAATATTCGACGGAGCGGGCGAGCGCGAAGGAATTCGGGGGGATGAGGCAGGAATCGCCCTTGTAATCGACGAGCGAGCGTGGATCGAAATGTTTCGGATCGACGATGGTGGAATTCACATTGGTGAAAATGCGAAATTCGTCGGCGACGCGGATATCGTAGCCATAGGACGAGACACCATAGCTGATGACCCCTTCGCGCATCTGGCGATCGGTGAAGGGCTCGATCATTTTGTGCTCCAGCGCCATGCGCCGGATCCAGCGGTCTGGCTTAACGGACATCCACGCCTCCTCGGTGTGTGTTTTGCAAACGTTTTCGCAATAGACGAATGCAAAGGGAAGTCAGTGTAGATTAGCCATCACGTCTTGACAACCCACGACGCAGCCTCTAGCATCTGCCGAGTCGCTGGAGGCGCATGTGATCAAGCTCGACATCGTAAATGCCGTCGTAACAACGACGAACATCAGCCGGACGAAGGCGGAGCAGGCGGTTGAAACTGTTTTTGAATCGCTGAAGAACGCGCTTGGCCGCGGCCAGCGCATTGAACTTCGGCGCTTTGGTGTCTTCAGCGTAAAGCCGCGGAAGACGGGCATTGGCCGCAACCCTCGCACCGGTGAAGAGGTGAACATCCCGCCCGGCAAGGCCGTGCGCTTCAAACCCGGCAAAGAGCTGCAGGGAATGGAAGAATCGGCAAAGGCTTAGATTTTTTTCCTCGAGGCGTTTCTCGCGCCCTGACAGTGTTTCTTGTTTTCGTTATACTGAAAAGCTTGGCGCGGTACCCAAGTGGCCCAAGGGAGAGGTCTGCAAAACCTCCATTCGTGGGTTCGAATCCCACCCGCGCCTCCAAACCTGCAAATCATCTGCATTACGACTCTCGGCTAACTCTTGCCGGCACACAGCCACTCGGTGCCCAAACTTGCCTTCAATTTGCTGGTGAAGTTGATGCGCTTTCAATGCGGCACTGAGAGCGTCATCAAAGGGTCTGGCGAGGCCGAGGTCAGTGCAAGACCAGGGTATTGATGCGCTTGGGCACTTCGCCCGCGGGAATTACGGCTATGGATTGGAGCGTCTTTGTGTCTATCGCAGAAACTGAGCGCGCGCCGGAATTGGAAACATAAACCGTTTTACTGTCGGGCGTAAAGGTGATCCACTCCGGAACCGCTCCGGTGGGCGGATGGCCGAACGGATGTACGAGCGGCAGCGCGGAGTGGCCGATTAGTTTGAGATCGGGGAGTGAGTACGCAAAGACGGCGTTTGCAAGCGTGCTGCTAACCCACAAGGACTTGCCGTCCGGCGCGACGCCTATACCATGCGATGGAGTGCCTGTGCGCCCCTCTAGGGTCCCAAAGCCGGCGGGATGGTCGGGGAGGTGGATGCGGTCCACTTCGGCGCGTTTGGCGAAGTCTATGATGGCAAATCCGTGGAACCCGGAGAGCTGAACGAAGATGCGGCGCGTTGAGCCATCGGGGTTCGATTCAAAAGCCATAGGACGAACGCCGCGGTCGAATTCGACCTCCCACGCGACTTGATCCGTTGCCAGGTCTATGACGGTGGCCGATTTGGATTCGATCGAGCCGGCCACCGCGTATTTGCCGTCCGGGGTGACGTAGATGTTGTGGACGCTGCGATTCACAGGGATGGTCTTCGCTCGGGTGAGGGAAGTTGCGTCAATTACGTCGACCGCACCGGGCAGGGTGCGAATACCAACCAGGACGCGACGGCCATCCTTTGCGATAGCGATGTTGTTTGGCCGGCCGCTGAGCCCTATTTTGTTTGTGATTTGTCCGCTTGCGCGATCCACTACGTCGAGCACACTTTCGGATTCGTTGCTTACGTAAACTCGGGCGCCATCGGGCGAAAAATTGATTCCGTGGGGCAGTTCGATCCCGCGAATGACCTGTACGACTTTGTTCGTTGCAGTGTCGACGACGTCGATCGTGTCTGCGGCGCTGTTGGTAACGTAGATCAGCGAAGCTATCCTTGGTGCGGACTGGGAAGGCGCTCGCAGGCCGCGCACCCAGTCCGCGAGGGTGAGCCAATCGGGATCGTTCTGCGACGAAAACTGCCAGCCGCCCGAATGGAATGGGTCACCGCCGGCACTTGGCGCGAGAGGGTGGAGTAATAGAGGACTGGAACCCGGCTCACCGCGGACGATTAACTGCATTACAGTTTGGAAATTTTGCCGAGATTGCTCTTCCGTCCAATCTGCTGCTCCCGGGGACAATTTTTGAAGGTGGAAAATTCTGTTGGATTCCGAATGACAGCCATAGCATCGGGCATGGCCAGGCCGCAGCTTTAGGAAAACCGGTTGGACATCCGATTTGAATTGTTGAAAAGCGAGAGTCTCTGCAGTTTTTGAAGTTGCTGCCTCACCAAGTGCCCCGGGCGATTCTTGCGCGGCCACGCCGGCAGTGCCGACAACAATTGCGAACACCAAAAGCAATTTCGCTCTCATTGGCGACGGTACTCCTTTGTGCCGAACTCCCTGACAATTTCGTGCTTTAGCGCCCGTATACCAACAACCGGAACGTCCCGGAAACGGGCGTAGGTTGTGGCTTGGGCTGCTCGGCCGTTGGGGCAGGGGCAGGCGTAAAATCGGCCGTGTCGATGAAAAGCTTGTGCGTTTTGGGATCAAGGGCCATGTTTCGGGCGCCGAATTCGGTGGTCACCGTTTCGACGACGCAGAACTTGTCGGGGCTGTCTTCGTGGAAGATGTGCAGCGTGCCTTCGCGCGTGGCCGTGAAAAGACGACCGGTCTCGGCTTCGTAGATATTGGTATCCACGCCGGCGCCGATAGGAAATGTTTGCACGACTTTGCCCGTGTCTGCATCCATGATCGCAAGCACCTTGTTGCGCCCGCCGATAAACAGGCGCCTGTGCTGGATATCCATGTCCATCGCCGTGGCTTCTTCCGCGGGTGCGATGGGCCAACGAGCCTTGACGGTATTTGTTCGGGCGTCAAGAGCGACAACTTCGTTCTTGTCCTCAATGTTGTCGTAGATCATTCCTTTGCCATCGGCCACGGCGTACTCCGGACGGCCGCCCATGGGGATTGTGGCGATGACTGTAAGCGAGCCTGGATCGATCACAGAAGCGTCGTTAGTCTTGCCGTTCATGGCGAAGATGTGCTTAGAAGCGGGATCGTAAATGATGCAATCCGGGTTGCTGCCGGTCTTGATGTGATTCGTGACCTTCAAGGTCTTGAGATCGAAAACGAGGACCTCATCAGCGCCACCATCACTGATGAAGCCTCGTCCAAGTTCGCTCACCAAGGCAATGCCGTGAACTCTCTTTAGGTCCGCAATGCTGGCCACGACCGCTCCGCTGTCGGCGTCGACGACTTTGACTTCTGTATTATGCGAAATGTACAGGCGGCGCGTTGCAGGATCGAAGGTGATGTAATCCCAATACTCCTTGCCGCCGGGCGCCGCGCCGAGGTCGTATTTCTTGAGCAGGTGGTATCCGCCTTCAGGGACACCAGCGATGGCGAGGCCTCCGAGAAGCAACACGCCGGCACACACCGTGAATCGACGCAGAATTTGGACCTTCATTTATCCCCCCAAAGTTTGTCTGGCCGGTCGAGAAAGATGCCAAACCTCATAAACGAGTCGCTGCCGGGGCAGCGACTCGCGAGGATTCTCGTGGTTAATCCGTTCAAAATCTAAAAGATGAATTTGATTGCGAATTGGATCTGACGCTCCGGGATCGTCGTCCTGGTGAGCAACCCGGCAACACCGGTCGCTGTGCCGTCCGAGCGAAAGATATCGGAATTGTCGGGAGTAACCGGAGGAGCGAAGTTGGCATGGTTCAAAATGTTAAAGATCTCGGCGCGGAACTGCACGTTGAAGTTTTCCGAGATGCGCCGAATACGGTTATTTTTGAAAATCGAGAAATCCAAGTTGGTGATGCCAGGACCTATTAAGATGTTTCGGCCCGCATTGCCGCGAAGGTTGGGACAAGTCAGGTCGGTGATACCATCGCCTCCTTGGCAATTATTAGCATTCCAAAAGGCAGCACTCGGTGCGGTCGGAACTGCGAAACATTGAGTTTTTATGTAGTTGTTGGGATTTCCGGGATTCGTAAGGGTCTTGCATCCGGCCCCGCCAAGCCGATTCGGAAAAGCCCAATCGTCGTTGCTCAAGGTAAATGCAGGATCATCCCCGGTGCCCCAGGTTGGCGTGAATGGGACGCCATCGCTCACCGTTAGAATCGTGCCAAGTTCCCATCCATCGGCGATCCATCGGGCCGGTCCCGAAAATGACTTGGGTGCCGGAATGTCCCACGTTCCGTTTATAACGATCGTTCGGCCGACATTGAAGTCGGACAGTCCGCGGGTGAGCCGCATATCGAACCAGTCGAGGCTGGAGATGGAGTTGCCGAAGGCATCGCCAGCAACCGTCGCGGAACTCGTGTCGATGCTCTTGCCCCATGTGAACGTGCCCTGCACTTGAAAGCCGTGACTCATACGCTTGGCCAACTGCAGCTCGAGCGCGTTGAAGTAAGATCGCCCTTGGTAAAACATACCGCGAATCGATCCATAATTATCGTTTAACCGGCTGGCGTTAGGATCCCAGACATAGCCCGCGGAAGTAAGGTTTGGCAGGGCCATATCCGCGTCGTCCACCCGGAACGGTTGATGTATACCGCGCGAACCTACATATGCAGCCATGGCCGCGAGGCTGGGCGTAAGCTGATATTGCACATTCAGGTTCCACTGGGTGACGTAATTGCGCTTTGGACTAGGGTCGGTGTAGGTCTGGCGCAATTTATTGGCCGGGAAGGGTGGCTGAACCGCGGGCCCATTAAAGAAAGAGCCGGCCAGGTTGTTCTTGAGGGAAGTATATTCAAAAAATGGAGCGGCCTGGGTTACCAGCAGAATGAACTGATAAGGTAGCGGAAGGACATCAAACAGGCCCGCCCCGCCGCGAATAGCGAATCGTCCGTTGCGGAAAGGATCCCAAGCGAACCCTATTCGCGGCTCAAAATTCTTGGTGGTAGGGTTGCCGGTGAAAAACGGGTCACCCAGATGCGGCGCAGCATCGGTCAGATTCCTCAGATTGGCAAGTTTTCCATGAATTTCCGTAGGTATGGTCGCCATCTCATAACGCAGCCCCAGATTCAGGGTGAGATTCGAGCGCCAGCGCCAGTCGTCCTGCACATAAGCGCCAAACATAGTTTGGCGGATATCACGGGGAGACAGCGTGCTGACAATTCCCCCTTGGAATCGCGATGGATTGTTGGTCAGAAAATTCTCGACGCTGGAAAATTGCCAGATGCCGCTTGGATCCGTCAGGGCCGTGGCTTGGAGCAGCATTCGCTCGACTGCGACTCCAAACTTGATAGTGTGCGTGCCACGATTGACGAAGGCATCATCGTAAACCTGGAAGGAATTCCAGTGGTACAAGTACGTCGGGAGCCCGCCGACGCCCCCGGGTAAAAGAGACGCGCCGGCGATCTGGACCTGAGCGGCGTTTCGACCGGCAAACGAGCCTAGAGAACCATCGGTGGCCACGGGATTAATTGCCTTGATGCTCTGGTTGTTGGCTACGTTCTCGTGGTTAAACCCAAAACGAACGGCATTGACGAATGAAGGAGTGAAGCTGTGCGTCTCTTCGACGGCAACAATTTGCCTGGCACTGGTGCTGCCAAGGAGGACGTTGTTCATTCCGTCAGGAGAGGAATATGGAGTCCTGTCGTACAGGTAGGTTCCAAAAATGCTGTCCTTATCCGTAAACTTATGATCGATACGAGTAGTAACGAAGTTTTCGTTCACAATCTGCTGACCAGCAAAAGTGAACGTCGCGAGGTCGTTGCTGCCGGCAATGGATCCGTTCTGAACAGGGTAGAGAGCAAGGTATTGTTGGGCAGCGGGATCCACGGTTACGGTGTGAAGGTTCGAGGTCGAGGTACATCCCGCAACGTTATTAGTGACATCGCTGGAGCTGCAGCTCACGGTGCCCGCCCGGGCCGCATTGGAAGGCACAGTTGCGACTTCGGCTATACCTTTCGATTGTCTGATCCCCTCGAAGTCAGCAAAGAAAAACGTATGATTTTTTATGATCGGCCCGCCAACCGCACCGCCAAACTGGTTTCTCTTAAAAGGCGCTTTCCTGACGGTCGGATCTTCAAAGAAATTCCGGGCGTCCAAGGCGCTATTGCGGAGGAACTCATAGGCGCTTCCGTGGAACCCGTTGGTTCCGGAACGCGTGATGGCATTGACCACACCGCCTGAGGTCTTGCCATACTCCGCGGAATAGTTGCTGGTTAGAACGGAGAATTCCTGGATGGCGTCAACCCCCAGGTTTCCTCCCAATACGCTACCCGGCGCGCCGTTGGCGTAGTCGTTGAGGCTGACGCCATCGAGGCGATAGTTATTCTGCTGAGGGCGCGCACCGGAAATGGTCAACTGCTGTCCAAAGCCGCGATTGCCGCGATCTGCTCCAGTTGTAAAAGTCGGTTGTGTCTGAATTGTCTCCACGCCCGGCTGCAAGGCGGCCAGATCAGTCCAACTGCGACCATTTAATGGGAGCTCCCGAACAGTGGTTGCATTCACGGTAGCGCTGATGTCCGAAGACGTAACCTGAATAGCGGGAGCCTCAGTGGTTACCCGGACCGTGTGCGTTACCGTTCCCACTTGCAAAATCAAATCGAACGTCTGTTGTGCACCGACATTCATGGTGATGCCGGATTTTGTTTCCGTATTGAAACCTGCGGCGCTGATCGTGATCTGATAGGTTCCTGGCAGGAGGTTCACGGCGGTGTAGAAGCCGTCCGTGTTGGTCGTCACGGTCCTGTCCACGCCGGTGTCCACATTTTTGATCACAATCTGTGCTTGAGGAAGGGCTCTTCCAGAAGGATCGGTGATGGTTCCGGAAAGAGTTCCTCCGGCAACCTGCCCGCGGAGTACAGCAGGAAAGAGGATTGTCGCCATCACAAAAATTGCTGCTATGCGAGCAAGCAAAGGCATTTTGAAGATTCTTCGATAGGACACAGGATTACCTCCACGTTGAGGCGGAGGGTAGTGCAGATGGGAGGACTATACCTTAATGGAGGATTAATTTCCGTTTAGGTGCGATTTCGGAAGGGGACTCACGAGGTTGAGTTATCGGCAAAACTACTGTAAACGTTGAACCTACTCCCGGTGTGCTCTCGCATTCAATAGAGCCGCCCTGGGCGCCCACAATCGCTTGCGCGATGGCCAAACCGAGGCCACCGCTTTGCGCGTCGCCGCTGCTGACCGGGGCGGCGCGATAAAATCTTTCAAAGATGAACGGTAAGTGCTCACTCGATATCCCCACGCCATGATCGGCGAAGGCCGCGCGCATTTTGCCCTCGCGATTGTGTAACGTCACGCGGATGCTTGTTCCACCAGGAGAATATTTGATGGCATTGTCGAGAAAAATCAGGAAGAGCTGATGCAGGAAGGCTTCATCTCCGACGTATGGAATTTCCTGATTCAGATCGCGGACGATGCGGATATTCTTGGCGCGCGCGCGAAACTCTGCCAAGGCGCAAGCCTCTTCCAGCGTTTCATTTATGTATAGAGGATCGCAGACGAGGTGCAGCTGTCCAGCGTCCGCCATCGAAAGAGTGAATAGACCTTCCACGATGCGCGTCAGCTTTTTAAACTCGTCGTCGAAGACACAAAGCGTTTCGCGGTATTCCTCTGCCGTTCGCGGCTTGGAAAGCATCAATTCTGTTTCACCGTGGAGGACAGAAAGAGGGGTGCGGAGCTCGTGGGAGGCATCGGTAACGAACTGGCGCAATTGCCGAACAGCGGAGTCGACGCTCTGAAGCAGGTGGTTAAAAGTTTCCGCAAGCCGGCCCAATTCGTCGTGCGGCGAAGAAACCGGCAATGGGCTCCAGAACCCCTCACGGTTCGTTACGCGATTGGCCATGAGGGCCGCATGTTCGGTAAGCGCGGTGATCGGAGCGAGGCTTCTACCCACGTACACCGTCGAAATTAATGCGGTCGCCAGGAGGCTCACTAGAAACAGAAATATGGCTATGCCTCCAAAGCTGTCTACCACGCGATTGGTGCCAAAGGTAGGGATAGCAATAGCCAGCACGAGAGATCTTGGTCCCTGCTGAAAGGGTATCAGCGCTATGCGCACGGACTCGCCAGTGCCCAGCGCCGCAAAGCCAAAGGTCGGCTGCGAAATGGAAGTGCTGATTCCTTTCAAGTCTATCGGCGCTTCCAAGTTTCGCGATCGCTGCAGCACACGACCGGACGGATCCAGCAACTCAAAGAATTGGCCGGCAATATCCAACCGGTTGATGTCCTGCGAATTTGGTTCGGCAGCGAAGTCAGCGAGAATCGGCCGCGCTGTCTCCTGGATTTGACGGTTGAGCTGAGCCGAAACCTCGTGGGCGAGTAGCGCCCAGAAGGACAGGTAGGAAAAAGCCAGGAGCACGCCAACAACCGAGCAGAAGAGCACCATCATGCGGAAGCGCAGAGAGCGGTGCTTCATCATTCGGGTAATCCCAGCCGGTAACCGACACCACGTACGGTGTGGATCAACTTCGCAGTGCGATCCTCGTCGATCTTCTGGCGCAAGCGGTTTATGTAGACTTCCACCAGATTGGTTTCGCTATCGAAATGGCAATCCCAGACATGTTCGATGATTTCACTTCGGGTGACTAATTCCGGAGCATGAAGCAGAAACAATTCCAACAGCGCAAATTCCTTCGCCGTTAGCGGAATTACCTCCGAGCCCCGTGTGGCGCGACGGCGATGCCGATCCAGCGATAGGTCAGCATAGCGAAGCTTGGCATTACCGCTGTGAAAACCGCGGCGCACGAGGGCGCGTACGCGCGCGAGGAGTTCTGCCAACGCGAAAGGCTTAGCCAGATAGTCATCGGCACCGGCATCTAGCCCTGCAACGCGCTGCTCGACCAATCCTCGCGCCGTGAGCATCAGGACCGGAGCTTCGACGCCTTGCTGCCGGAGTTCGCGGCAGACCTCAAGGCCACTCATGCCGGGCAGCCGAACGTCTAGAAGAATAGCGTCATATGTGACGTCGATGGCTTGTTCGAGACCCTTCTCGCCAGTTTCGGCCACGTCAACAGCGTAGGAATTTTCGCGCAAGGCCCGCGCGATGAAGCTAGCGACTTTCCGTTCGTCTTCGATTAAGAGAATCCGCATGGCGAATTAACCCACATCATTGCATACGGTGCGCGGGATGCGTATGTGAGGAGCGGCGAAATCTTACTTCAAATCATTGCGAACGACCTGCCCGCCCTTCATAACGAATTTTACTCGTTCGAGTTCCGTGATGTCACTCAAAGGGTTTCCTGCGACGGCGATGATGTCCGCGAACTTTCCCTTTTCAATCGACCCGATACGATCTTGCCAACCCATCATCTCCGCCGCGACGGTCGTGGCGGTCTGGATGGCCTGTGCGGGCGACATGCCGTATTTGACCAGGTAGGCGAATTCTCGCGCTTGCACGCCGTGAGGAAAGGGCCCTGCGCCACTCCCGAAAGAGATTTTGACGCCTCGTGATATCGCTAATCGTCCGCTCTTTTCCCGCAACGAAGCAAGACTGTACTTGCCGCCTGTCGCCTTGGCGTCGCGGATCGTGTAGTCGGAGAGCGAATAGTGATAAGCGGTGAGCTCCAGATAAATACCTTTCTTTTTCATTTGATCTGCTGTGGCATCGTCCAGTTCGATGGCGTGCTCGACGGTATCGACGCCGGCTTCGACGCAGTTGCGTAAGCCCTCGCCTCCGAACGCGTGGCATGCGGCCTTTTTCTTGTGACGATGAGCTTCGTCGACAATAGCGTCGACTTCTTCCTTCGTAAAAGTCGGATCACTCCGCAACTCGCCGTCGGATTCAAATTCGTAGTCCGCCGTGGAATGGAACTTGATCCAGTCCGCGCCATAGTGAATCTGCTCGCGTACCGCCTGGCGCGCAGCCCAAGGCCCGTCCACAGTCTGATAGTTTCTGGGCAGGCTTACCTCCGGTGAACCGAGAATTCCTTCTCCCGTGGCGACCAGGCCCATCGTCGAGACTTGCATACGCGGACCTTGAAAGAAGCCCCGGTTAATGGCTTTCTTGATGTCCACATCTGCGAAGCCGCCGCCGTGGCTCATCAAGTCGCGCAGGGTTGTGAATCCCGCCCGCAAATCCTTCTGTGCGTTGGCAAGCGCAAGGAGTGTCCGGTATTCGCGCGTGTCGTTGATCGGGTTGGCGAACGGAGGGCCCCCGGGCTTTATGTCGTCGAGACCGTATCCGAAAACGTGGGTATGTCCGTCGATAAGCCCGGGCAGCACGGTGCTGCCGCCGAGGTCAATTACTTGCGCTCCCGGCGGAATTTGCACGCGATCCGGCGGTCCAACTGCAGTGATTTTGTCCTCCTCGACTAGAATCACCTGGTTTTCGACGGCCTTGCCGGACTTGCTATCAAACAACCGGCCCGCACGAATCGCCGTCACCTGTGTTTGCGCACGTACCGTTGTCGCGGCAAAGCACACCAAGACACAAGCCACAAACCCAAACGTGAAGATCTTCAACCAACCCTCCGCTAAACAATTCCAGCGTTTAATTGCGGTAGACGTCTGTACCCCGCTTATAAAACGTCAAAGACCAATATCTTCGCGGGATCAGTTCCGTGCTGTGGCACCGCAACGAAATAGCGTTTCAACTCGGGCACCAGGCGAGCGGTCCGTGCCAGAGGTCCGGTGGGGATTTGCGCCAAGAGCTTGTATTCATCAGGGCTGGACTGCTGGTAAACGTCCACATTGCCGTCGCAGGCGGCATAAATCCGCTTACTCGCGGGATCGTAAACAGCATCGTCAACGCCTTTGGTGATGGGCAAGGAGGTGATTTCCTTCCCCGACTGCGTATCCAGAACGACCATCGACGCGGTGCGGCAAGCGATAAACAGCCGATGGTTCGTCTCATCGAGGGCCATAGCAACATTGGTTTTGCACTTTGTGACCGGCCAACTGGCAACGATGGCGCGCTTATCGCGGTCGACCACGTCAACCTGGTTTTTAGCTTTGTTGTTCACGTACAGTCTTGGAGTGGAGCTCTCGAGAGTCATGGCTTCGAGCGTTTCTCCTTCAATTTTGATGTCAGCGACTTTCTTTCCCGCCGTCGTATCAACGACGCTCAGCATTGAGTAGGTTTGGTGGACATCGCCACCGCCGTTGTCGATGTAAAGATGCTTTGTCTTCACGTCATACCCGATGGAGTCCGCATCCTCCAGGAGTTTCACTGTGGAGAGCAACTTATAGGTCTTGCCATCGAAAATCTTCAAGTCGCCAGCCTCGCCATCCGTAACGTAAATTCGATCGAGGTCCTCGCGATACAGCACGGCATGCGGTTTCTCTATTCCACTGATGGTGTGAATCGGTTTGCCACTCTTTAATTCAAAAACCCGAACAGACTTTGAGCCCTCCGGCGTGGCAAACAGCCGATTACCCGTCAGGTCAACACCAAAATGATCGAATTGCCCCTTAGCGTCGGGCGGAAGCGTTATGGTTTGGGCAAGTTTGAGCGGAGCGTCCTGAGCTTTCGCTGAAATCACAAGTAAACCGAGAACGGCCGCCAAAATAGAATACCGTTTCTTCATTTTCTCTCCTGAGGGTTGAATAGGCTGATCTGCGATATTTCCCAGGCAGAGCATAATTCATCAAACGGCCACTTAGCTTAAACGAAGATTAATTTCTGTTTAGTTCGTCAAGTCCGAGGGCCGGTTGAAGTAGATTGGCGACACGGCACGGAAACTACGGCATCCTTTCACCTGAAAATTCAGACTGAAAGGAAGTTTGCGGAAAAACTTCTGTTCTCGTTTTTAAGTGCGAGAGGAGCACGGTTTATGAAATCAACGCGACTCGTCATCCTGGGATCAATCGTTTTGCTCGTCGGCATTGCCCAGACCCGGGCGAAGGATAATCCGCCGTTGAAGCTTGCGGAAACAATCGCGCTGCCCGGCCTCAAGGACGGCGACTTTGATCATTTCGCTCTCGATCTGGAAGGTCATCGTCTATTTCTCACCGGCGAGGAGAATGACAAGGTTCTGGTTTTCGACACCTCTACGAACAAGCTTATTCACACGATTGAGGAGTCGAAAGCGCCGCACGCCATTCTTTACCGCGGCGACCTTAAGAAACTTTTCGTCGTCGAGGGGGATGCATCGGCGGTCAAGGTGTACGACGGCGAGAGCTACAAGCCCACAGATGAGATTAAGGTTTCCATCGACGCGGACTCCATCGCATACGACGCCGCAACGCATTACCTTTATGTGGTTAACGGCGGCAGGGAAGCGCACACGCCCTATTCATTGATCAGCGTCATTGATACGAGTGCGTCCAAAAAATTGCGCGACATCAAAATCGACTCAAATCATGTTGAAGCCCTGGTGTTGGAAAAATCCGGTCCGCGCATGTTCATGAACATTACGGGCAAGAACGCGGTAGGGGTTATGGACCGCAACAAGTCGGCGCTCAAGGCCACTTGGCCTCTCCCAGACGGCGATAAGTTGAATGTGGCGATGGCGTTCGACGAAACGGATCATCGCCTTTTCGTGGTCACCAGAAATCCCGGCAAGCTAATCGTGCTGAATTCAGATACGGGCAAAGTTGTGACCAGCCTTCCGGCGGTGGGCATGGTCGACGATATGGCTTACGATGCCAAGCAAAAGCGCATTTACGTTGCGGGGGACCAATTCGTGGACGTTTTCTATCAGAAGGACCCGGATCAATATGAACGTGTGGGCAGAATCCCCGGCAGCTTCCGTGCGAAGACAGGCATTCTGGTCCCCGAACTAAACCGCTACTATCTGGCTGTGCCTCATCACGAGAATCACGAAGCCGAAGTCAGAGTCTATGACGTGCAGCCCTGATAAGGTCGAATTTGTGGCCGTAGTTCGAGGCCGGTAGCTCATTTAACGTTTCGGTGAATAGATGCTAAGGCGAGATTTCGGGAAAGCCTCTCTAGGCATGGCGGCTTCGAGTGCGCTTTCTGTGTTTCCAAAGAGAGCGGAGTCATCCGGCAACGATTTCCCAAAGACTCCTGGATTAACTGCTCATGTGGGCCGATTCGTCACGACGACGACCTACGAACAGATTCCCAAAGAGGTAATCGAATTGGGCAAAAAGTCGATCCTCGACGGCCTGGGCTTGGCGCTGGCTGGCTCGCGCGCGGAAACTGGATCGATTTCGCGGAAATTCGTTGAGCAGAGCGGCGTTTGTAATGGAAAAGCGACCATCATTGGTTCGGCACAAAAGACCTCTCCACGTTTCGCGGCGCTGGTGAACGGCATTTCCATTCACGCTGACGATTTCGACGATACGCAGCTTGCGGCCGCAAAAGACAGAGTATACGGTCTGCTTATGCACCCCACGGTCCCGGTGCTGCCCGCGATTTTCGCTCTCGCGGAGCAACGCACAGTCGGCGGAAAAGAATGGATGCTGGCTTATCACCTTGGCGCCGAGGTGGAATGCAAAATAGCGGAAGCCATTGCGCCGCGGCACTATCAGGATGGATTTCACACCACCGGCACGTGTGGACCATTCGGTTCCGCGGCGGCATGTGCCAAGCTGCTCAAGTTTGATCTTCTAAAAACGCAGAAGGCGTTTGGTTTGGCTGCCAGCCAGTCAGCGGGCCTGCGCGAAAATTTCGGCACTATGACCAAACCTTTCCAGGCTGGACACGCCGCGGAGAGCGGTCTGATTTCTGCTGAACTGGTGGAGTTGGGGTGCTCCGCGGCCGAGCAAATCTTCGAAGCGGATAGAGGCTTCTTCCGCGCCGCTGGTGGTTCTTACGACCCGTCAACAATCATCGACCGCCTGGGAAATCCGTGGACCTTTGCCTCGCCCGGTGTTTCGCTAAAGCCCTACCCTTCCGGGTCTCTGACGCATCCAGCGATGACCGAGCTTGCACGCTTGATCGATGTCCATAAAATACAGGCGGCGCAGGTGGAAAAGGTTGATGTTGGTGCGAATCACAACATGACCACCACCCTTCTCCATCACCAGCCCAAAACCGGACTCGAGGCAAAATTCAGCATGGAATTCTGTATGGCGATTCTTTTGTTGGAGCACAAGGCGGGTTTGGGCCAATTTTCGGATAAGGTAGTTCAACGCCCCGACGTCCAGGGGATGATCCGCAAGATCAATTTTTACGTCGATCCCGAGGCCGAAAGCGCTGGCTACGACAAAATGACCTCGATCCTGAAAATTCATCTGACGGATGGCAGGACGATCAGTGGCCGGGCCGATTTTGGCAAAGGCAGTCCGGCAAACCCCATGAGCTTCGACGAGGCTGCAGCGAAGTTCCGCGGATGCGCGGAATTCGCCGAATGGCCAAAAGCAAAGACGGAACAGATCATCGCGTTCACAAAATCACTGGAGGCTGCTCCCGATGTGTCTGCTCTGTCTCCGCTCTTGTCAGCGTAAGCAAGGCAAATAGAACGGATGAAAACATTCAACATCGCAGTAATCGCGGGAGACGGCATCGGGAAAGAAGTTGTTCCCGAAGGCATTCGCGTGCTTGAAGCGGCGGGACAGCGTTTCGGTTTTCGCTTGCAGTGCCATGCGTTCGACTGGAGCTGCGAGACCTATGTACAAACCGGCAAGATGATGCCGGACGACGGCCTACGTCAACTACGGCCGTTCGATGCAATCTTCCTGGGCGCCGTTGGCCATCCCAATGTCCCAGATCACGTCTCGCTCTGGGGTCTTCTGATCCCCATCCGGCGTACTTTCCGGCAATACGTCAACCTGCGCCCGGTACGGCTTTTCGAAGGAATCGAATCGCCTCTGAAGAAGTGGAAGCCTGGCCAGATCGATTTCACCATCGTGCGCGAGAATAATGAGGGCGAATACTCGAACATTGGCGGACGCCTCTATGAAGGTACAGACGATGAGATGGCCGTGCAGCAAACGGTATTCACGCGCCGCGGCGTGAATCGCGTGTTGCGCTTTGCCTTTGAATTGGCTCGAAAGCGAAAGAAACATCTAACGTCGGCCACAAAGTCC
>Ga0137415_10001662_pt1 | contig 22045 bp, 22 predicted proteins | sample CZODoug3_1_1_16f_FD_183082 | JGI IMG/M metagenome (GOLD analysis project Ga0137415, IMG submission 183082) | Vadose zone soil fungal communities from Angelo Coast Range Reserve, California, USA - CZODoug3_1_1_16fungal (Hybrid Assembly) | ecosystem: Environmental > Terrestrial > Soil > Vadose...
GGCCGGCCTTGGCCGCCTCGCCGCGGAGGTACTTCACGAACTGTTCCACGTCACCCTGCGTCGGGCAGGTATCGCCCGAGGTGCACACGAAGACGTGGGTCCGGTACTGCCCCATCAGTCCTGGACCGCCGCCGCCTTCGCCGCGCGACGCTCGGCGACGAACTTGTCGACCTCTTCGCGCATCGTCTTGACGATGTCCTTCTCCGCCACCTTGCGGATGACCTCACCGCCCTTGAAGATGAGCCCGATCCCGCGCCCGCCCGCAACGCCGATGTCCGCCGCGCGCGCCTCGCCCGGGCCGTTGACCTCGCAGCCCATGACCGCGATGTGGATCTCCTCGTTCAGGCCACGGAACTCGTCCTCGACTTCCTTCGCGAGCTTGACCAGGTCGACGTCGGCACGCCCGCACGATGGGCACGAGACGAACGTGAGGCCGCCCTTCCTGAGCCCGAGCGATTTCAGGATATCGATGCCGACCCGCACCTCCTCGGTCGGATCGGCCGAGAGCGACACGCGGATCGTGTCACCGATACCCTCGGACAGGAGCGCGCCGAGCCCGACCGCCGACCTGATCGTGCCGACACCCGGCGTGCCTGCCTCCGTGACGCCGAGATGGAACGGATAGTCGACCTGGTCGGCGAGCATCCGGTACGCCTCGATCATCATGCGCGGGTCGGAGGCCTTCAACGACACTTTCATCTCGGGGTAGTTACAGTCCTCGAGGATCCGGATGTGGCGGAGCGCGGACTCCACCATGCCTTCCGACGTGGGGCCGTTGTGCTTCGCGAGCAGGTCCTTCTCGAGCGAGCCCGCATTGACTCCGATGCGCACCGGGATCCGCTTGTCTTTCGCGAGATTCACGACCTCCTCGACGAACTGCTTGCCGCCGATGTTGCCGGGGTTCAGGCGCAGGCCGTCAACCCCCTGCTCGAGCGCGATCAGCGCGAGCTTGTAGTTGAAATGGATGTCGGCCACGAGCGGGATGCGGATCTGCCGCCTGATCTCGCCGAGCTTCTCGGCGGCCTCCCGGACGGGCACCGCGCAGCGGACGATGTCGCACCCCGCGGCCTCGAGCGACCAGATCTCGAGGAGGGTCGCCTGGACGTCGCGCGTGTCGGTCTTCGTCATCGACTGCACCGTGATCGGCACGCCGCCGCCCACCTTGACGTTGCCCAGCTGTATCTGCCGCGTCTTCCGCCGTGTGATCATCGCCTCGTCCTATCGGAAGATTTTGAACGCATCGATCCGCACCAGATCATTGTAGAGCGCGTAGACCATCAGCAGCATGAGCAAAACAAATCCGAGTTGCTGAGCGGCTTCGCGCTTCTTGAGCGACAGCGGCCGTCCGAGCACCGCCTCGATGACGAAGAAAAAGAGGTGGCCCCCGTCGAGCATCGGCACGGGCAGCAGGTTCAGCACGGCCAGGTTCACGCTGATGTAGGCCGTGAAGAGGACGAGCGCACCGACGCCCTCTTTCGCCTGGCGTCCTGCCTCCGTGGCGATCTGGATCGGGCCGCCGATGTTCGACGATTCGATCTGGCGCGACACGAGCTTCCAGAAGGCCTTGACCGTCAGCGCCGTCATCTCCCACGTCTTCACCCAGCCGTATCCCACGGCGGCGACGGGATTGTAGGCTTCGTACCGCACGACCTTCGTGACGATGCCGACGCCGATGCGGCCGATCTCGGTCTCCAGGCCACCCTGCCCCTTCTCCCGGACGGAGATCGCCGTCACGCTCACGAGCTCGCGCCTTCCGTCGCGCTCCAGCTCGAGCTCGAACGTCTGCCCGCCGCGCTTCTGGATCGCCTGCATGAGATCATCGGGCGTGTAGACCGGCTGACCCGCGACGGCGATGACGAGGTCGCCGGCGCGCAGGCCCGCCCGCTCGGCCGGCGAGCCGGGGTTCACCGAGCCGATCTGCGGCGTCAGCTGCGGTCCCGCACCGAGCTCCCAGGCCTCCTTCGGGTCCCGGAAGATCGGGTCGCGGACGATCGTCCGGCGTGGCGTGAGGGAGACCGTCTGGGTCGCGGCACCGCGCCGCACCGTCAGCGTGAGCGCCGTGCCACGCGAGCCGGCCACGGCGCGCTCGAGGTCTTCCCAGTTCGAGATCGGGTACCCGTCCACGTGCGTGACGAGATCGCCGGTCATGAGCCCGGCCACGGCCGCCGGGCTGCCCTCGACGACCCGCCCCACGACCGGCGGCCACACGGGCCGGCCGACGGTCGCGAGGACCACCGTGAAGATGAGCGCGGCCAGGACGAAGTTCATTCCCGGCCCGGCGAAGACGATCAGAAAGCGCGCCGGGAGTGGCTTGAGGGCGAACGCCTTGGCCGGATCGTACGTGATCGCGGGTCCGCCCTCGAGCGGGCTCTCCTCACCCAGCATCTTCACGTAGCCACCCATCGGGATCGCCGAGAGGCAGTACTCCGTTTCCTTGCCACGCCAGCGGAGCAGCACCGGGCCGAACCCGATGGAGAAGCGCTCCACGCCGACCCCGCAGAGGCGCGCCACGAAGAAGTGACCGAGCTCGTGGATGAGGATCAGGATGCCGACGACGACGACGAAGGAGACGAGCGTCGTCACGCCGTCCGCCCCTTCACGAGCTCGCGGACACGGTTACGCGTCTCGACGTCGACGGCGACGCACTCTTCGATGGACGCGATGTCGCCAGTCCGCGACTCGCCGAGCGCCCGCTCGATGAGCTCGGCGATGTCGTTGAACCCGATCCGCCGATCCAGGAAGGCCGCCACGGCGACCTCGTTCGCGGCGTTGAGCACCACGGGGGCCGCGCTCCCGTGCTCGAGCGCCGTCCGCGCGAGGCGCAGGCACGGAAACTTGTCCACGTCGGGCTCGAAGAAGGTCAGCTGGCCCACGCGCGTGAGGTCGAGGCGCGGCGCCGGCGTCGGCCGGCGCTCCGGATACGTGAGCGCGTAGAGGATCGGCACACCCATGTCGGCGACGCCGAGCTGCGCGATGACGGAGCCGTCGATGTACTCAACCATCGAATGGATGATGGACTGCGGGTGGACCACGACCTGGACCCGGTCGGGCGCCAGGTCGAACAGCCAGCGCGCCTCGATGATCTCGAGCCCCTTGTTCATGAGCGTCGCTGAGTCGATCGTGATCTTGGCGCCCATCTTCCACGTCGGATGCCGGAGCGCGTCCTCGACCGTCACCGTCGCCAGCCGGGCCTTCGGCGTCTCGCGGAAGGGCCCGCCGGACGCGGTGAGGAGGATCCGGTGCACGTCGCCGCGGTTGTGGCCGACAAGACACTGGAAGATCGCGCTGTGCTCGGAATCCACCGGCAGGAGCTTGACGGCGCGCCGTCGGGCGGCCGCCGTCATCAGGCTCCCCGCCATCACCAGCGTCTCCTTGTTGGCGAGCGCCACGGTGCGCCCGGCCAGGATCCCCGCCATGGTTGGCAGGAGCCCGGCGGCACCCACGAGCGCCGACACGATGACGTCGGCCTCGACGTCCCCGGCGAGCGCCACGAGCCCCTCCGGGCCGGCGAGAAGGTCGGGTCGGGGGGCCGCGAGGAGGCGGCTCAGGCGGTCCACCGCGCCGGGGTCGAGCAGCGCGACGGCGGACGGCGAGTACTTGCGGCAGAGATCGGCGATCAGCTCGACGTTCGACCCGCGCGCCGCGAGCCCCGCCACCTGGAACTCTTCCGGGAAGCTCGAGACGATCTCGAGGGTCCGGAGTCCGATCGATCCCGTCGCTCCGAGGAGCGTGAGCCGCTTCATACGCCCCCGAAGCGGCGCGTGCGCCGCTGGAACTCGGCGACGGCGCGATAGAGGTCGGCGGGGCCGAAGTCGGGCCAGAGGATCGGGGTGACCCACAGCTCGGTGTAGGCGATCTGCCACAGGAGGAAGTTCGACACACGCATCTCGCCACTCGTGCGGATCAGGAGGTCCGGATCGGGGATGTCCGCGGTGTAGAGCGCCTGGCGCACGTGCTTCTCGCACACGTCGTCCGGATCGAGCTCGCCCGCCTGCACCTGGCGCGCCAGCGCGCGAAAGGCGTCGACGAGCTCGTCGCGGCCGCCATAGTTGAAGGCCAGGAGGATGTTCAGCCCGCTGTTGTGCTGCGTCTCCCGGACGACGTGCTCGAGACCTTGCCGCACGGCCCCGGGCACCCCGTTGGGCCGGCCGACGACACGGAAGCGCGTGTTGCGCGCCATGAGGTCGGGGAGCTCCGACCGGATCGCGCGCTCGAGCAACTTCATGAGGGTCGAGACCTCCTGCGCCGGGCGGCTCCAGTTCTCCGTCGAAAACGCGTACAGGGTCAGGTACCGCAGCCCGAGCGCCTCGGCCGCGCGCACGACCGCGCGCGCCGTCTTCACGCCCTCCCGGTGGCCCGCCACGCGCGGGAAGCCGCGCCGCGTCGCCCAGCGCCCGTTCCCGTCCATGATGATGGCGATGTGCTCGGGGATCGGTTGCGAACGCACGACCTCGAGGAGCTCGGTCTTGCCGAGTGTCGTCAGGTCGGCCTGCCGGAACGCTCTCGCTGATCTCAGCGCCATGGGTAGGTCATCTCACACTCGGCCTAGAAGGACAAAATTTCCTGCTCCTTCTTCTTCAGGAGCTCGTCCACCCGGGCGATGAACCTGTCGGTCGCCTTCTGGATCTGGTCGTGGCCGCGGCGCTCCTCGTCCTCGGAGACCTTCTTGTCCTTCGCCATGGCCTTGAGCTTGTCGTTGGCCTCGCGACGGATATTCCGGATGGCGATCCGTGAGTCCTCGGCCAGCTTGTGGACGGTCTTCGCGAGCTGCTTGCGGCGCTCCTCCGTCGGAGACGGCATGGCGAGGCGAATGACCTTGCCGTCGTTCTGGGGTGTGAGCCCGAGGTCCGAGGCGATGATCGCCTTCTCGATCGCCTTGAGCTGCGCCGCCTCCCAGGGCTGGATCACGAGCGTCCGCGCGTCAGGCACCGAGACGGAGGCCATCTGGTTCACCGGCGTGGGCGTCCCATAGTAGTCCACGCGGATCCCGTCCAAGAGCCCGGCCGACGCGCGGCCGGTGCGCACGGTCGCGAACTCGCGTCCGAGCATGTCGAGCGCGGCGGTCATCCTGACCTCGACCTCCTTCACGAGTGTCTGCATTCCCGTCAGGCTCCTCCGGAGGACACGATCGAGCCGACCGGCTCGCCAAGGACGATGCGCTTGATATTCCCGGGGCGGGTCAGATCGAAGACGACGATCGGCAGCGCATTCTCCATGCAGAGCGAGATGGCCGTCGTATCCATCACTTGCAACCGCCGGTTGAGCGCTTCGATGTAGGTGACGCGGGGCAGGTGCTGGGCCGTCGAATCCTTCTTCGGGTCGGCCGAATAGATGCCGTCCACCTTCGTGGCCTTGATGATCGCATCGGCGCCGATCTCGACCGCGCGCAGCGCGCCCGCGGTGTCGGTCGTGAAGAAGGGATTGCCGGTGCCGGCCGCGAAGATCACGACGCGTCCCTTCTCGAGGTGCCGGATCGCGCGCCGCCGGATGTACGGCTCGGCCACCGCGCGCATCTCGATGGCGGAGAGCACCCGCGTCTGCAGGCCCGCCTTCTCGAGCGCGCCCTGGAGGGCGAGGGCGTTGATGATCGTCGCGAGCATGCCCATGTAGTCGGCCGTCGCCCGGTCCATACCGTCCGCGCTCGCCGCGACGCCGCGGAAGATGTTGCCGCCGCCGATGACGATGGCGACCTGGACGCCCAGCGTCGTGACCTCGGACAGTTCCGCCGCGACCCTCTCGAGCACCAGCGGATCGATCCCGTAGCCCTGGTTCCCGGCGAGCGCCTCGCCCGAGATCTTCAGGACGATACGGCGGTACGCCGGGCGTGCGGTGCCCGCACCCGCCGCCATGGCTACCCCGCCTCGCCGACCTGGAACCGCGCGAAGCGCCTGACGACGACGCGCTCGCCTGTCTTGGCGTTCACGCCGTCGACGAGGTCCCGCACCCGAGTCTTCCCCGAGGCGTCCTTGACGAAGGACTGCTCGAGCAGGCACTGCTCGCTGAAGAACTTCTCGAGCTTGCCTTCGATGATCTTGTCGATCACCTGCGGCGGCTTCTTCTGATCCGCGAGCTGCCCTCGGTAGATCTCGCGCTCCTTCTCGAGAATCGCGCCGGGAACGTCCTCGCGCGACACGTACTGCGGGTTCGCCGCGGCGATCTGCATGGCGAGGTCCTTGACGAGTGCCTGGAACGCCTCGGTCTTGGCGACGAAGTCGGTTTCGCAATCTACCTCGACGAGCACGCCGAGCGTGGCGCCGGGGTGGATGTACGCCCCGACGACGCCCTCCTTCACCTCGCGGTGGGCGCGCTTGGCCGCCTGGGCGAGCCCCTTCTTCCGGAGATACTCGACCGCATGCTCGAGGTCACCCTTGGCGTCCTGGAGGGCCTCCTTGCAGTCCATCACGCCCGCGCCCGTGCGATCGCGGAGCGTCTTCACCAGCTGGGCGTTCGACCCCATCGGTTAGTCCTCCGTCTCGGCCGCGGCCAGCTCGATGGGCTCCGCGCCCTCGTCGGACGCCTCGGCCGCGGCGCCCTCGGCCTCGTCCTTCGCGAGGGTCCCGCGCCCCTCGTTGATCGCGTCGGCAATGCGCGAGGTGATGAGCCGGACGGCGCGGATCGCGTCGTCGTTGCCGGGGATCGCATAGTCGATCCCGGTCGGGTCGCAGTTCGTGTCGACGATGGCGACGATCGGGATGCCGAGTCGCTGCGCCTCGGCGACCGCGATCCGCTCCTTGCGCGGGTCGATGATGAACACCGCCGCGGGGAGCTGCTCCATGGCCTTGATGCCCACGAGCGCCTTCTGGAGCTTCTCGCGCTCGCGGTCGAGCTCGAGCGCCTCCTTCTTCGGCAGCCGCTCGAACTCGCCGCTCTCCTTCATCTCCTCGAGCTTCTTGAGCCGCGCGATCGACTTGCGAATCGTCGCGAAGTTCGTCAGCGTCCCGCCCAGCCACCGCTGGTTGACGTAGAACATCCCGCAGCGGGTCGCCTCCTCGAAGACGCTCTCCTGCGCCTGCTTCTTCGTGCCGATGAAGAGGACGGTACCGCCGCCCGCGGCCAGGTCGCGGACGAACGCGTACGCCTCGCGGAACTTCTTCAGGGTCTTCTGCAGATCGATGATGTAGATGCCGTTTCGCTCACCGAAGATGTACTTCTGCATCTTCGGGTTCCAGCGCTTGGTCTGGTGGCCGAAGTGCACCCCGGCCTCCAGAAGCTCCTTCATCGTCAGCGTCGCCATGCGGCCTCCTTCGGTTTGTCCTCCGCCGCGCTCCGGAGCGTCGCTCCGACCGAATGCGCGCGGCGTGCGTGATGGTGCGCTACGTCGTGTACTTGCCGTTGATCCGTACGTACTCCTCGCTGAGGTCGCAGGTCCAGACGTGCTCCTCCCCGCGCCCCAGTCCGAGGTCGATCGTGATCGCGTACTCCTGCCCTCCCATGATCTCGCGGACCCGCTCGAGGCGCACGCCTTCCCGCAGCATGCCCCGCTCGACCACCCGTTCGTCCTGGAAGAGGATCGCGACCTTCTCCTGCTCCACGCGCGCCGCCGACTTGCCGAGCGCCATCATGATGCGCCCCCAATTGGGGTCGGCGCCGTTCATCGCGGTCTTCACGAGCGGCGAGTTCGCCACGCTGCGGGCGGCCACCAGGGCGTCGCGCCGACTCGCCGCGCCCCGCACGGTGATGGACACGAGCTTCGTCGCGCCCTCGCCGTCCGCAACCAGCATCCGGGCGAGCTTGGTCATGAGCGCCTCGAGGCCGGCCGCGAGTTGTCGCAGCCCCCGCCCGCCCTCTTCGATCGGCGCGCTCTCCGCGAGGCCGTTGGCCAGCACCGCGACGGTGTCACTCGTGGACTGGTCCGAATCCACGGAGATCCGGTTGAAGGAGCGATCCACCGCGCGGCGGACGACCCCGCGCAGCGCGTCGTGCGTGACGGCGGCGTCCGTCGCGACGAAGCAGAACATCGTCGCCAGGTGGGGCTCGAGCATGGCGACGCCTTTCGCGATCCCACCGAGCGTGACCGGCCGGCGGTTTACCTCGAGCCGGAGGGCCCCTTCCTTCGTCCGCGTGTCCGTCGTCAGGATCGCCTCGGCCGCGGCCCGGCCGCCCTGCGGTGAGAGCGACTTCACGAGCTTCGGCATCGCTACGCGGATCTTGTCCATCGGGAGCGGTACGCCGATCACGCCCGTGGACGCCACCAGCACGTGATTCGCGGGGATCCGCAGGAGCTCGCCCGCGAGCTTCGTCATCTCGCGCGCGTCCTTGATGCCCCGCTCGCCGGTACAGACGTTGGCGCAGCCGCTCGAGGCGACGATCGCCTGCGCCTGTCCGCCGCGCGCGTGCTCCATCGAGACGAGCACGGGCGCGCCCTTCACCTGGTTCGAGGTGAACTGCGCTGCCACGCGCGCGGGCGTCGAGGAGTAGACCAGCGCGAGATCCTTCTTGCCGGTCGGCTTGATGCCGGCTGCGACGCCGCCCGCGAGGATCCCGGGAACGGCGGTGACGCCGCCCTCGAGCCAGTCCAGATCCGGCGAGGCCATGGGCTAGGGGTACACCGGCGGGGCCTCGAGTCCCGTGCGCTCGGGCCAGCCGAAGAGAATGTTGAGGTTCTGCACGCCATTGGCCGCGCCGCCCTTGCCGAGGTTGTCGAGCGCCGACAGGCACACCGCGCGCCCCGTCCGGGCGTCGGCAACCAGCGTGACGTCGCAGTAGTTCGAGCCGACCACCGCGCGCGTCGCCGGCCGCTCGCCCTCGTCGAGCACGCGGACGAACGGCTCGCCCGCATAGAACTCGCGGTAGACCTCGAGCAGGGCCGCCGTCGGGAGCGCCTGCGTGAGCACCACCGAGGCGGTCGTGAAGAGGCCCCGGTTGAGCGGCAGCAGGTGCGGCGTGAAGGAAACGCGGACCGACGCGCCCGCAAGCCCCCCGAGCTCCTGCTCGATCTCCGGCGTGTGCCGGTGGCTGGCTACGCCGTAGGCCTGCACGTTCTCGTTGCACTCGGTGTAGAGATACATCGGCTCGACATTCCGGCCCTGGGCGCCGGCGCCGGTGACACCGGACTTGCCGTCGATCACGATGCCCTCGAGTCCGGCGAGACCGCGCTTGAGCAGGGGCGCCGTCGCGAGCACCGCGCCCGCCGGGTAGCAGCCCGGCGCGGCGACGAGCGACGCGCCGGCGATCGCCTTGCGGTGGAGCTCGGGCAGCCCGTACACGGCCTCGGCGAGCCCCGCGAGGTCCGTGTGTCGCGCCTTGTACCAGGTGACGTAGTCGTTCGGGTCGCGCAACCGATAGTCAGCCGAGAGATCGATGGCCTTCACTCCACGCCGCCGCAGCACCGGGACGATCTTCTGCGACTCCATGTGGGGCAGCGCGAGGAACACGACGTCGGCCGCGTCCGCGAGCCAGTCGGCGTCGAGCTCGTGGAAGCCGAGGTCGGTGATGGCGCGTAGATGAGGGTACGCGCGCGTCAACGGCTCCCCGGCGTGCCGGTCGGAGGTCACGCCCGTCAGGCTGACCTTCGAGTGGCCGAGGAGGAGCCGGAGGAGCTCGGCTCCTATGTAGCCGCTCGCTCCGGCAACCGCTACGCGCGCCACCTCGGGCCGTCCAGGCACTTACCGCTTCGAGTACTGGAATTTCTGCCGGGCGCCGGGCTGACCGTACTTCTTCCGCTCGCGCATCCGCGGGTCCCGGGTGAGCAGACCGGCCTTCTTCAGCGGCAGGCGCAGCTTGTCGTCATAGCGGGCGAGCGCCCGCGAGATTCCGTGCCGCACGGCGCCCGCCTGCCCCGTGGGCCCGCCGCCCTTGACGGTGACGAGCACGTCAAACTGGCCGAGGGTGTTCGTGATCTGGAGCGGCTGCGCGATGATCATCCGCAGCGTCTCGCGCGGGAAGTAGTCCTCGAATGGGCGCTTGTTGACGACGATGCGTCCCGAACCGGGGCGGACCCACACGCGGGCGACCGACGTCTTGCGGCGTCCCGTGGCGTAGAACCTATCGAGCACGGCCATCAGCGGACCCCCGCGGCTTTGCCCGCGGCTCGGCGAGCCGGCGCCGCCAGTGGCTCGGGCTGCTGCGCCTGGTGAGGATGCTCGGCCCCTCGGTAGACCTTGAGCTTCTTCGCCATCGCCTTACCGAGCCGGTTCTTCGGCAGCATCCCCTGCACCGCCCACTCGATGACGCGGTCGGGATGGCTCCGGAGCATCGTCTCCGCGGACACGTCGCGCAGGCCGCCGATGTACCCGGTGTGCCAGCGATAGCGCTTGTCGCTCAGCTTGCGCCCCGTGAGATGGACCTTCTCGGCGTTCACGACGACGACGTGGTCGCCGACATCCAGGTGCGGTGCGAAGGTGGGCTTGTGCTTTCCGCGGAGGATTGACGCGACGCGGCTGGCCAGCCGACCTAGCACTTGGCCCTGCGCGTCCACGACGAACCACTTCCGCTCGATCTCGCTCTCTTTGGGCATCGACGTCGGCATCAGCGTCCCCTTGACGGCTCTAAGTGGGCGTCCGAACAGAAAAATTCGCAACGACCAAGCTTAAGGGAAAACCGCGCTACTGTCAACGCTTCGCCCTCGACACGCGCGTCTTGTCCGGCCACGGACAGAGCGCTTTCACCGGGCAGGCCGGGCACAGGGGTGCCCGCGCCGAGCAGGTCCGGCGCCCGTGGGTCGTCAAGAGATGCGTCGTGCGGGTCCACTCCTTCCTCGACAGGACCTCGACCAGCTGATCATGGATCTCGTCGGGGTTGTCGGACTTCGCGAGCCCCAGACGCTGGGAGACCCGGAAGACGTGGGTGTCAACGGCGATCGCCTGCTGGCCGAACGCGTTCCCCAGGACGACGTTGGCGGTCTTGAGTCCCACGCCCGGCAGCGCGGTCAACTCGTCGCGCGTCCGCGGCACCTCGCCGCCATGCCGCTCGACGAGTGCCCTCGCCATGCCGACGATCGAGCGCGCCTTCGCGCGAAAGAAGCCGGTCGAGTGGATCTCGCCCTCGAGCGTCCCGAGGTCGGTCGCGGCCCAGTCGCGCGCCGTCCGGTACTTCCGAAAGAGCGCGGGTGTCAGCATGTTCACGCGCTCGTCGGTGCACTGGGCGGCCAGGATCGTCGCCACCACGAGCTCGAGCGGCGTCTCGAAGTCGAGCGCGATCTTCGCACCCGGGTACGCCTTCTTCAGGGCGCCGACGATCTTCCGCGCGCGGGCGCGCCTGGCCTCGACCGACTCTCGCATGGAGGGCTCTCCTCAGGGGCTCGTCGAGATCCGGATCGCGTCCGGCGCGATCTCGACGCGCCCGATCTCGACGGGCGCGGGCAGCCGGCTCGCGAGCCTCAGCGAGGGATCATACCCGCGAACCACCCAGTCCACGACGAGACTCGGCACCGGAGCGCCGCCGAGCCTCACCCGCTCGAACGCGAGCTCGAAGGGCCGCTCCGCCGACGGTAGGATCCTCACGCTGCCCGAGACGTCGGGGCCCGGTTGCCTGAAGACGAACGCGAGCGTTCCCTGCTCCAGGCGGACCTCCGACTGGCGGAAGCCCTTGAGGTCGCGGAGGAACGCGGCGAGGTCGGGGCCGCGGATCGTCGCGCGCGGGAGGCGCACCCGCTTGACGTCGAGAGGGTCGAAGCGCCCCGCGGTGTCCAGGCTCCACGGGTTCACGAGAACGTCCTCGAAGACGATCCTGAGATCGTGCACGCGCAGGACCGCGGCGTTCGGGCGCGAGAGCTCTCCGAGCGTCGCCGCGCCGACGCCGATCTCGATCCTGTCGATGAGCCCCCGACGGATCGCGTCGCCGTGGACGACGCGCACCTCGAGTCCTTCCACGTCGCGCGCGACCTCGGCGAGCCGGCGCCTCACAGCCTCTGCGGCGGCGCGGGCGAGGCGCCCGGGCGCGGCCGTAACGCCCGGCTCGAGTCGCCGGGCCCTCAGCGTCGCCGTCGAGCCGTCGGGAAGCGCCCACTCACCGATGACCGGGTAGGCGCGCGCGAGGTTTGGGTCGCCGGCGAGGCGCTCGGCGATGCGACGCGGACGGTCGGCGGTCCACGCCGGACCCTGAGCGCCCGTCTTGAGGATCATGTAGTCAACCCCGATCGGCTCGCCGTCCCAGCCGCGCGCCCATCGCAGCGGGAGGCTCCTGCGCAGACCGTAGTAACGGAAGTTGCTCACGGAGAAGAAGTTGTCGTTCGGGACGACGCTGACGGTCGCCGCGGCCCGACGGCTGTCCTGCTCGAGAAGCGCCAGGATCTCGCGATGGCGCCAGTCGTCGAGGCTCGGCGGGGAGGCGAGCAGCAGCGGGACACCGAGCCCGGGCAACATCGGGCTCGGTGGGACGCCGAACGCGGTCGCGCTCACCTGGACCGCCGCACAGGCGACGAGCGCCGCGAGGGCGAACGCGCGCACGTGCCCGCGCAGGGCCCCGAACCCCACGCCGGCGAGCACGGCCGCGAACGGCAGGAGCGGAAGCGTGTAGCGCAGGTTCTTGTTCTGAATCACCGTGAGAAGCGCCAGGGGTGCCAGGACGCCGACGAGCAGAAGTCCATGCCGCCGGGCTGCCGCGCGCACGACGCCGATGGCGCAGAGCAGCGTCGCGACGAGCCCGAATTGCGGCACGAACCACCGCGGATAGAACGCCAGCGCCGTCGCCGTCAGGGGCTCGGCGTGGCCGGACTCCGCGGCCTGCCTGTACGCGCGCGCGGCCACATCGGGAGCCATGCCGAGGAGCCGGGGGCCGTACCACGGCAGCGCCAGCACGGCGCCGAGAAGCCCGGCGAGCAGAATGCTCACGAGCGCACGTCGTGTCCGCACGCGCGCGACGACGAGCGCCAGCGCAGGGAGGACGTAGGCGGCGAACGGGGGCTTCGTGAGCATCCCGAGTCCGAGGGCCAGGCCGAGGGCAAGCGACCAACGGAGACGTTCGGAGGCCTCGGTCCGGAGCAGAATCGCGACGGCGAAGGCGACCATCGAAGCGAGCGGCAGGTCGAGCTGGAAGCGGAGCGACGAGAAGACGGTGAAGGGCGCGCTCCCGAACACGAGGGCGGCGACGACGCCCTCGGCACCGCCCGCGAGCCGGCGTCCGAGCGCGTAGACGGCGGCCATCCCGAGCCCCAGGAACGCCAGGACCACGGCCTGGGCCGCGGCGACGTCGGACGGCCAGAACCGGTACGCGAGCGCCGCGACGCAGGTCACGAGCGGCGGGTAGAAGGCCGAGCGCGCGAGGATCGCACGCACGTCGCCGCGCGCCAGATCCCCGGCACAGGCGACGGCGCGCTCGAGGTGGTTCGCGTGATCCCATTCGGGGGGCCGCCGATCCCGCGCGAGCCAGACCGCGGCGACCGTCACGAGGGCGACGAACGCCATGGCGACGAGCGCGCGCTCACCGCCCGTCCCGCGCACGGCGCCGATCATCGCCGCGCGAGCAGCATCAACGAGGCGCCGAAGGGCAGGCCCACACGAGGAACGACGTGGCGCTCGAGCGCGAACAGCCACTCGAGCCCGCGGTTCAGCACGGGCGCCGGCCGGCGGAGGTCGTGCGTCGCGTCGCCGACGAGGCGCTTCCACGCGCGCCCGAGAGTGACCACGGGGAAGAGGAGCGTGTTGAAGTAGCTCACGCGCTCGACGACGAACCCCGCCCGCTCGGCGAGACCGCGGAGCCCGTGCGCGGTATAACGCCGGCGGTGGCCGAGCGCGACGTCGTGCGCGCTCCAGAGCCACGGGTAGGCGGGCACGAGCACCACGAGGAGGCCGCCCGGGCCGAGCGCCCGGCGCGCGACCGCGAGCGCGGCGGCATCGTCCTCGAGGTGCTCGATCACGTCGAGGAGGAGGACGACGTCGGCCCAGCCCGGCGGCACCACGAGGTCGTCGGGAAGGGCACCGGCGCGCACGTCGAGGCCCGCCGCGCGCGCCGCGGCGGCGAGCTCCGGATGGACCTCCATCCCGACGGCCTCGCCGAACTCGCCGAGCGCGCCGAGAACGTTCCCGCTGCCGCAGCCGAGCTCGAGGAGCCGCACACGGCGCCGAGGGAGCGCGCGCCGCAGGGCCGCGAGGAGGATGGCGAGCCGACCCCTGAACCACCAGTGCAGACGGTCCTCCTCCATGTGGACAGCGACGTAGGCCGGGTCCATGCCGCTCACGCGGAGAGCGCCTCGCGGATCGCCGCGGCGCGGGCGGCCAGCTCGGCCGGCGCGAGCCGGAGCGGCGCGTGGCGCACGCTCCACACGGGGTCGCTCGGCGCCGGGTCGCCGGCGAGGCGGGGCAGGACGTGCCAGTGGACGTGCGGGATCTGGTTGCCGAGGAGCGCGTAGTTCATCTTGCGGGCGCCGTAGGCTGCCGCGAGGGCCTGCGCCACGCGGCTGACGACATCGATCAAGGCGCCGCGCTCCTCACGAGCGAGCTCGTAGAGCTCGGTCGCGTGGCGCTTCAGCACGAGCACGCTCCAGCCTGGAAAGAACTGGTCATCGTGGAGGTAGAGGACGGCGGGTCCGAGGTCCGCGATCAGGCAGGCCGGGTCCGGCCAGCGGCCGAGGCACGCGGCGCAGTCGGTGGCGCTCACCGTCGCGTGGCGAGGAACCGTCCGAGGCGATCGAGGCCCTCCGCGATTCGCTCGAGCGACGTCGCGTACGAGAAGCGCAGGTAGCCCTCGGCGTTGGCGCCGAAGGCCGCGCCGGGCGTGACGGCGACGTGCGCGTGGTGGAGGATCTCGTTGGCGAGGCCCGCGGAGTCCCGCGCCAGGTGCCGCGCGTTGGCCAGCACATAGAAGGCGCCCGTCGGCTCGCAACCCACGCCGAGGCCGAGCGCGCGGACGCCCGCGAGCATCGCGCGGCGCCGCTCGTCGAAGACGGCGCGGAACCCTCGGCGCTCGTCGCCGGCCTCCCGCAGCGCCGCGACGCCCGCCCACTGGACGAACTCGTTCGTCGAGATGAAGAAGTTCCCATGGAGCGTCTGGAGCGCCCGGACATGCTCGCGCGGTGCCACCATCCAGCCGAGCCGCCAGCCGGTCATCGCGTACGCTTTCGAGAAGCCGTTCAGCACGAAGGCGTGGTCGGTGAACTCGAGGATCGTCCGGTCACGCCCCTCGTAGCTGAGTCCATGGTAGATCTCGTCGGAGACGACGAACGGCCCACCGGCGGAGGCGAGCTCCGCGATCCCCGCCATGCGCTCGGGCGAGAGGACCGTGCCGGTCGGATTCGCGGGCGAGTTGACGAGGATGGCTCTCGTGCGCGGACCGATCCGCTCGCGGATCGCCTCCGGACGGTACTGGAAGCCCTCTTCCTCGGTGACGCCGACGTAGACGGGCGCACCCTCGGCGTAGCGGATGAAGTTCGGATAGCAGGCATAATACGGATCGCTCAGGACGACCTCGTCGCCCGGATCGAGGAGGTGACCGAAGAGGAGGAGCATCGCCGGCGACGTCCCGGCCGTGACGAGGATGCGGTCCGGCGAGACCGTCACGCCGTAGGTCGTCAGGTAGTGCTCGGCGATCGCCTCGCGCAGCGGGAGGATGCCGAGGCTGTGCGTGTAGCGCGTGTGACCATCCTTCAGCGCCTTCTCGAGCGCCTCGCGGACCACCGCCGGTGCGTCGAAGTCCGGCTCGCCGAACTCGAGGTGCACCACGTCGACGCCCGACCGCTCGAGCGCCTGCGCCCGCTCCCCCATCTCCACCGCGAGGAACGGCTCGATCTCGCGGATCCGCCGCGCGAAGCTCATCCGGCCCTCCCCGCCCTCAGGCTCGCCCTGACGATCTGCCACAGCATGCCCGGCCCGTGACGCAGCACGCCCACCTTGCTGCCGGGCTGATCGGCCCAGTTCACCGCCACCTCGACGATACGATACCGCGTCGCCTGGGCCATGAGCAGCAGCTCGACGTCGAAGCCAAAGCCCCGCGTGCGGAGTCCGCCGAAGAGCCCATTCGCCGCCTCCGCCGTGAACGCCTTGAAGCCGCACTGGGAGTCGGCGACGCCGCGGAGCCCGAGCCGCGCCACGAGCCAGTTGAAGACGCGGCCCGCCCTGACGCGGTGCGGCCGCGTCGTGAGTGACACGGCGGGGTCGACGAGCACGCGCGAGCCGATCACGATGTCAGCACCCGCGGTGAGAGCCGGCTCCAGGCGCTTCATCTCCGCGATCGGGGTGGCGCCGTCGGCGTCGGCGAACAGGCGATACGCGCCGCGGGCCTCCAGCATCCCGGCGCGCACCGCGGCGCCCTTGCCCGAGTTTCGCCGGAGCCGCAGGACCCGGACCGCCGGGTGGCGCCGCGCCTCGACCGCGTCGGGCGTCCCGTCGGTCGAGCCGTCGTCCACCACGATGACCTCGTAGGGCTCGCCGCGCCCGTCCAGGTGGGCGACGACCTCGTCGAGATACGGCCCCAGGCGTAGCGCCTCGTTGTACGCCGGGATGACGACTGACCAGCGCGGCGCGGTCACCGGACCCCGGAGAGATCCAGGCGTCGCCGGCGACGGGCCGTGGCGGTCTCGTGGGCCGCGCGGGCCACCCCGGCGGCGACGGCCGGCGCCACACGCTTGTTGAAAACGCTCGGGATGATGTACTCCGCGCCGAGCTCGTCCCGGCTCACGCAGGCCGCCAGCGCGTGCGCAGCCGCGAGCTTCATCTCATCGTTGACGGAGCGTGCCCGGGCGTCGAGGAGGCCTCGGAAAAAACCCGGGAAGCACAGGACATTGTTGATCTGGTTGGGAAAGTCGGAGCGCCCGGTCGCCATGACGCGCACGTGCCGCAGAGCTTCCTCCGCCCGGATCTCCGGTTCCGGGTTGGCCATGGCGAAGACGATGGGATCCCGGGCCATCCGCTTGATATCCCTGACCGTGAGGATGCCGGGCACTGACAGGCCGATGAAGACGTCGGCACGCACGAGTGCGTCGCCGAGGTCCCCCTTCACCTGGCGCGGGTTCGTCGCCGACGCGACCCATCGCTTCATGAAGTCCATGCCCGTCGTTCGGCCGCGGTGGATCGTGCCGTGCTCGTCCACGCCGATGATGTCGCGCACACCGCTCGACATGAGGATCTTGATCGTCGCCGTCCCCGCGGCGCCGACTCCCGTCACCACGACCCGCAGCCGCCGGAGATCCTTCTTCACGATACGCAGCGCGTTGAGCAGCGCCGCGAGCACGACCACCGCCGTACCGTGCTGGTCGTCGTGGAAGACGGGGATGTCCAGGTCCTTCCGGAGGCGCTCCTCGACGTCGAAGCAGCGCGGCGCGGCGATGTCCTCGAGGTTGATCCCGCCGAACACCGGCGCGACCAGCTTGACCGTCTCGACGATCTTGTCCACGTCCTTCGTCGCCAGGCAGATCGGGAAGGCATCGACGCCGGCGAATTCCTTGAAGAGCATCGCCTTGCCTTCCATCACCGGCAATGCCGCCTCCGGCCCGATGTCGCCAAGGCCCAGGACGGCGGTGCCGTCGGTGACGACGGCCACGGTGTTCTGCTTGACCGTGAGCGAGAAGACGCGCTCGCGGTCGTCGTGGATCGCGAGACACACGCGCGCAACCCCCGGGGTGTAGACCATGGAGAGGTCGTCGCGCGTTCGGATCGGGACCTTGTTGCGGATCTCGATCTTGCCGCCGAGGTGCATGAGGAACGTCCGGTCGGCGATGTTCACGACCCGGACGCCCGCGACGTGCTTCAGCCGGCTCATGATCCGCTGCGCGTGAGCGCTGTCGCGACACTTGACCGTGATGTCGCGCTCGGTGCGCTCGCGCGTGGTTTCGACCAGGTCCACTGCGCCGATGTCGCCGCCGGCCTCGCCGATCGCCGAGGCCACGCGTCCGAGCATCCCTGGACGGTTGGAGATCTGCAGGCGAATCGTGAAGGAATAGGACGCGCTCGGGGCTATCATTCTCCTCTCGCTTCTACCCCCCTGCTCCGACCGGTGTCAAATGACGAGCCTCACGCGGTGAAGTCTGCCACGGGCTCGCCGCTCCGGCTCTTGCCAACCCACAAACAGGGAATTACCGGGTGCACAAGCAGGTAATCCATGACGCGCGGAACGCTCGGCAAGGTGATAACGCTCTTACCATAGAGTTCGGCAGAGCTCGGCGAGGAAGGTCGGCACCGTCCCATGGCGTACGCGTCGATCCGCCTCGGCCCGGGGGGCCGAGGTCGACGATCTCCGCTTGCAGGAAGAGGGGGGCGGGCAGGCCCGCCGGCGACCCAGTCGGTTAGCCCATCATAACGGACCCATCGGGCTGAATAGTTGGACCCGAATCTTCGGTCAAAAGACTAGATCGACGGGCAGAGGATGGGAGCGGCGTTAGGGGCCGGCAGCGGAGCCAAGTCGCTGCTGAATACCGGCGTTTTCACGAGCCCCCGGACGAAACGCTTGGGCGGCTCTAAGCATCATAGAAGGTGGACGAAATCAAATTGGTGACATCATGACATTCAGGGAAGGCACTCAGGGAGCGACACTGGAGCCGACGTCAACGGCTCCGAGGGCGCTCAGAGCTGGCGCCGAGGAACCTGTCGTTCTTGAGGAGGAGGTCGAGGAGACCCCGCGGCCAGTCCTCCTCGAGCCCTCGGCGGCTCGTGGCGAGGATCCTGTCCGCCTGTATCTCAAGGAGATCGGCAAGGTCGCATTACTGACCGCGGCTCAGGAGGTCGAGATCGGCCGCCGCATCGAAGTCGGGCAGGTCGCTCTCCGACGGACCCTCGCCGGCATCCCGATGGCGGTCGAGGCCCTCCTCGACATTGGCGACCGGCTCCGGCGCGGCGAAATCCCGGCCGACGACGTCATCGTGCTGCCGGAGGGCGGTGAGCTCGACGCCCGGGAGCTCAAGCCCGTGCTCCTGGCCTTCGGCCGGCTGCGCCGGCTCGAGCGGAAGATCGCCCGCCTCGAGACCGTCGCGGGCCGTACGAAGCCGGCCGCCCGTGCCAAGACGATCGCGGCGTTCCGCGAGAAGATCCAGAAGATCGTCGCCGATATGTCGCTCAAGCCCGCGCTGGTGGACGAGCTCGTCGCCAGGGTGCGGCGCCACAGCGAGCGCATCGAAGAGCTCGCGCGCCCCCAGGCCCGGGCGCGGACGGCTACGCCCGCCCGCCAGCTGCGCGAGCTGGAGAAGGTCGCCGGCATGCCGCGGCGCCAGCTCGCGCTGGTCCTTACCCAGATCGACCGCAGCGACCGGACGGTCCGGCAGGCCAAGCGCGAGCTCATGGAAGCCAACCTCCGCCTCGTGGTCTCGGTGGCCAAGCGCTACCTCGGAAGCGACCTCTCCCTGCTCGACCTCGTGCAGGAGGGCAATATCGGCCTCATGAAGGCCGTGGACCGGTTCCAGTACCGCCGCGGCTTCAAGTTCTCGACGTATGCGACGTGGTGGATTCGGCAGGCCATCACGCGGGCGATCGCCGACCACTCGCGAACCATCCGGATCCCGGTCCACATGGTCGAGACGCTCAACCGGATCTCGCGCGTGAACCGGAACCTGGTCAACGAGATGGGTCGCGAGGCCACGCCCGAGGAGCTCGCCCAGCGCACGGGCGTGCCAGCCAAGAAGGTGCGGCTCATCCTCGAGTCGTCGCGGAAGCCGCTCTCACTCGAGACGCCGATCGGCGAGGACTCCGAGCTCGGCGACTTCCTCGAGGACAAGTCCACGGGCTCGCCGAACGAGTCGCTGCTGAACCAGGATCTGACGACGCAGGTGGAGAGGGCCCTGTCGATGCTCTCGCCGAAGGAAAAGGAGATCCTCCGTCTCCGCTTCGGGATCGGCGAGGAGGGCGAGCACACGCTCGAGGAGGTCGGCCGGCGCTTCGCGGTCACGCGCGAGCGCATCCGACAGATCGAGGCCAAGGCGCTCCGGAAGCTGCGACACCCGTTGCGCGGCCGCAACCTCCGCGCGTTCGTCGAGAACTAGCTTCGCGGCGTGGTCGGGGAGGGCGACCTTCCTCGACCACGCCCTCGTCGACCACCTCGCACTACCCGTCGCACCATCTCACCGCTCGCCTCGCCGGAGGCACCGCCTCGGCTCGCCCTACCCCTGTCCCGTCTTCTGCAAGAGGTAGCTGTTCATTCCCGTGTCCGGGGGCGAGCCGCTGAGCGTCGTGAGCATCGTGGCGATCTCGCTCCGGTGGTGGGTCGCGTGGTTCGGCACGTGCTGGAGCAGCGGCCCGAGCGTGACCCGGTACGACTTGCCCTCGGTGTTCCTGTACTCGACCACGCGCTCGAGATCGGCCGGCCGGAGCCCCTCGACGAAGGCTTGCTGCTCCCGCTCGAGGTCGTCCCACGGCGCCCGAATGGAGGCGAGCGTCGCGAATCCGGCGCCCGGGAGCGTCGGCGGCGAGACGCCCTTCCAGCGTGAGAGCCAGAGCCAGTCCGCCCCGTAGAGGTGCCCGAACATCCGGGTGACGGTCGGGAAGCTGAACTGCCTACCCGCGTCACGGGAGGAGAGCTCCTCCCCGAGCGCCGTCGCGACGTCGAACAGCCTCCGATTCGCCCAGCGGTGATAGTCGTAGAGTCCGCGGATCAGCTCGAGACTCATGGCGCCCTCCGCTATTCCAGGATCGCGACGATCTCGCCCTCCTGGACCGTCTGCCCCTCCTTCACCCGGATCTCCTTCACCGCGCCCGCCCGCGGCGCCTCCACGGGAATCTCCATCTTCATCGACTCGAGCACGATCACCGCGTCGCCGGCGGCGACGCGGTCGCCGGGCTTCGTGGGGATCTGGAACACGACTCCCGTGATATGCGCCTTGATCTCCTCAAGCATTGAACGCTCCTTGCTCGATCATCTGCGTGTGCACCCGCCCCGCGACGAACTCCGCGTGGGCGACCACCCGGCGGAGCAACGGGATCGTCGTCTTCACGCCCTCGACCACGCAGCGCTCGAGCGCGTCCGCCAGCCGCGCCACCGCCTCGCCACGCGTTTGCCCGGACACGACCAGCTTGAACAGCAGCGGGTCGTAGTGGACGGAGACGGTACTGCCCGCCTCGACGCCCGAATCGATCCGAATCGCCTCGCCCGCCGGCAGCTCGAGCCGGGTGAGCGTCCCCGGAGAGGGCAGGAAGTTCTTCGCCGGGTCCTCAGCATACACGCGGCACTCGATCGCCGCGCGGCGCTGGACGATCGCCTCCTGGCGCCACCCGAGCCGCTCGCCCGCCGCCACGCGGAGCTGCTCCACGACCATGTCGAGGCCCGTCGCCTCCTCGGTGACGGGATGCTCCACCTGGAGCCGCGTGTTCATCTCGAGGAAGTAGAAGCCCCCGGTGGCGTCCACGAGGAACTCGAGGGTTCCGGCGTTCTCGTAACCGATCGCCTGCGCCCCCGCGACCGCGGCGTGGGTCAGCCCCTCCTTCACGACGGGCCGCAGGTTGGGCGCCGGCGACTCCTCCACGAGCTTCTGGTGACGTCGCTGGATCGAACACTCTCGCTCGTGCAGATGGAGAACCGTACCGGTGGCATCGCCGAAGACCTGGATCTCGACGTGGCGCGGTCGCTCGAGGTACTTCTCGACGTAGAGATCGCCGCGGCCGAAGGCGGCCTCGGCACGCCGACGCGCGGTCGCAAACGCGGCGGCCATGCCGCCGGGCTCGTCCACGCGGGCCATGCCGATGCCGCCGCCGCCGGCCGCCGCCTTGAGCATCACGGGGTAGCCGATGTCGCGCGAGACCCGCTCCGCCGCACCGACGTCCCCCACCGTCTCCGGACTCCCCGGGACGACGGGGACTCCCGCGGCCGCCATGAGCCGGCGCGCCTCGGTCTTGTCGCCCATGCGCTTGATGGCCTCCGGCGACGGCCCGACGAAGACGATCCCGGCGCGGCGGCACGCGTCGGCGAAGCGCCAGTTCTCGGAAAGGAAGCCGTAACCCGGGTGCACCGCTTCGGCGCCCGACTCGCGGGCGGCGGCGAGGAGTCGCTCGACGCTCAGGTACGACTCGCGCGCCGGCGCCGGGCCGAGCAGCACGGCCTGATCCGCGTCCTTCACGTGGGGCGCGTCGCGATCGGCCTCCGAGTAGACGGCGACGGTGCGCAGTCCCAGCGCGCGACAGCCGCGGAAGACGCGACGCGCGATCTCCCCGCGGTTGGCGACGAGGACGGTGCGGAACACGCTCAGGGAGCGGCG
>Ga0137415_10001664_pt1 | contig 22042 bp, 19 predicted proteins | sample CZODoug3_1_1_16f_FD_183082 | JGI IMG/M metagenome (GOLD analysis project Ga0137415, IMG submission 183082) | Vadose zone soil fungal communities from Angelo Coast Range Reserve, California, USA - CZODoug3_1_1_16fungal (Hybrid Assembly) | ecosystem: Environmental > Terrestrial > Soil > Vadose...
GGCCAGAATTCCGGTCAGCGGCGTGCGGACTTCGTGCGCGAACGCCGCGAGCGCGGCTTCGACCATACCCGGGGCAGCAATCGCGGCGGCGCGCTTGCTGCGCGCCTTGCCCGCGGCAACGCCTGGAGCGCTTTTTTTAAGCGACCGCCTTTTTGACGGCCGCCTAATGCGCAGTGAGCGCGATTTCGGCGGCATGAATCCCCACCCTGGCCAATCTCACCATGCCACGGCCGGGCTGCGGAAGTCACGCATGAGGAATTTTTCAACTTGGGACCGTTCTGCCGCAATTAAGGCAGACCCACGAGGCGGCGGATGTCGGTCGGCGCCGCTCCCGCGGCGCGCAGTTCGCGCAGGCCCGTGGCCAGGGTCGACTTCGAGAGTTTTCGCCCTTCATCATCGAGGACGAGACGGTGGTGCCGATAGGCGGATGGCGGCAAACCGAGCAGTTGTTGCAGGAGCCGATGGACGCTGGTCGACCAGAACAGGTCCTGCCCCCGCACCGCTTCTGTGACGCCCTGCAGCGCATCGTCGACCACCACCGAGAGGTGATAACTGGTCGGCGTCTCCCGGCGCGCGAGGATGACGTCGCCCCAGGCCTGCGGCCGGGCGGCCACCGTGCCGGTCTCGCCATCGGGACCGGCGCCGCGCTCGATCCAGCCGAGATCGCCGGCGCGCTCAGATGCCGCCGCCATGTCGAGCCGCAGCGCATAGGGCACGCCCGATTCAAGCCATCGCGCGCGCTCATCGGCCGGGAGCGATTTCGCCGTGCCGGGATAGAGCGGTGCGCCGTCGGGATCGCGCGGCCAAGGCGCCTTGGCCTCCTGCAGCGCTACCAGCCGCGCAATCTCGGCACGGCTCTCGAAACTCGGATAAACCAGGCCCTGGGCGATGAGTTTATCGACCGCATCGCGATATTCAGAAAGGTGTTCCGACTGCCGCCGCACCGGCTGCTCCCACCCGATGCCGAGCCAGCCGAGGTCCTCATAAATCGCGGTCTCGAATTCCGGCTTGCAGCGGGTGGCGTCGATATCCTCGATGCGAAGCAAAAATCGCCCGCCGGTCCGGCACGCGAGATCGAAATTCAGCAACGCCGAATAAGCGTGGCCGAGATGCAGATGGCCGTTCGGGCTCGGCGCAAAGCGGAAGACAGGCGGCGGCATGGAGTTCTCAACACTTGTCATTGCCGGACATCGTAGTCTGCCTTGGTAGTCTGCCTTGGTAGTCTGCCTTGCACAGACGACGTAAACTTGTCTGCGCTTCCGGCAATCCACCCTTTGGGAGTCTGTTACGATATGAGATGGATGCGCGGGTCAAGCCCGCGCTTGACGACCGAGTGAGTTGATATCCCCGCAATGATCCTCCACCTCAACACCCAGGCCGACCTCGAAAGCGCCATCCACGTGCTGCTCGAGCAAGACCCGCGGCTTAAACCCATATTTGAGCTGGCGGGCATGCCGGCGCTGCGGCGGCGTGACCCCGGCTTTGCCGGCCTGGCTGCGATCGTCTGCGGCCAGCAGGTATCGACCGCGAGCGCCGCGGCGATCTGGGCCCGCGTCAGCGCCGCGTTCGACCCGTTTCACCATGACGCGCTGCGCCGCGCCCGCGCCGACCGTCTGGGCCGGCTCGGACTTTCGGCGGCGAAGATCAAGACCTTGAAGAACCTGGCGCGCGAACTCGCCGCGGAACGACTCGATCTCGAAGTGCTGGCGAACGAGGACGCCGACGCCGCGCACAACACGCTGACGGCCCTGCACGGCATCGGCCCGTGGACCGCCGACGTCTATCTGCTGTTTTGCCTCGGCCATGGCGACGCATGGCCCGCGGGCGATCTCGCGGTGCAGGAAGCGGTCAAGATCGGATTGGGCTTGAAGACCCGGCCGACCGCGAAGGAGATGGCGCCGCTGGCGGAGCCGTGGCGTCCGATGCGCGGCGCCGCGGCGCATCTGTGGTGGACCTATTACAGGGCGCTGAAGAAGCGCGAGGGCGTGATCGGAGCACAGCAAAACCCGAACGCCGTTTTAAACAAGATATCTGTTGCAAAACGGTCATCGGGAAAAGCAAAGATCACGGCTGCAAAAGCATCGGGATCACAAAATGAACTCCACCGACTTCATCGTTGCACGCCATGATTTGCAGCAATGCAAATCGATCGAGACGCGCCTGCCTGACGCGACCGCGCTGCCGGAAGACGCGCTGCTGATCAAAATCGATCGCTTCGCGTTTACCGCCAACAATATCACTTACGCGGTTCTCGGCGATCAGTTGAAATATTGGCAGCTGTTTCCGGCGCCGCAAGATTTCGGCAACATTCCGGTGTGGGGATTCGGCGATGTGATCGCCTCGAATCATCCGGGTGTCTCCATCGGGGAGCGACTGTTCGGCTATTTCCCGATGGCGACACATCTGGTGATCGAAGCCGCCGACGTCAGCAAGCGCGGCCTGCGCGACGCCGCCGCACATCGCCAGGGCGTGGCGCCGGTCTACAACGCCTATGCGCGCATCAGCAGCGATCCTGCCTTTGCCGGACCGCAGGGCGATTATCAGGCGCTGCTGCGGCCTCTGTTCATGCTGTCTTTCCTGGTCGACGCCTACCTGGCCGAGCATGAGTTTTACGGCGCGCGCAGCGTCATGCTCTCCAGCGCTTCCAGCAAGACCGCGTTCGGCCTCGCCCATCTCCTGCATACGCTGCGCAAGGATATCAGGGTGATCGGGCTGACCTCGGCGGCCAACACCGATTTCGTGCGATCGCTCGGCTGCTATGACGACGTGGTGACCTATGACCGGGTGACTTCGCTGCCATCGGATTCACCGGTTGCGTTGGTGGACATGGCGGGGAACAGCGAGTTGCGCGCCACGCTGCACCGGCATTTTGGCGACCAGATGAAATACTCAGGACGCATCGGGCTTACCCATCGCAGTTCATCGCCCGACGAGCCGGAATTGCCGGGCGCCCGGCCGTCATGGTTCTTCGCGCCCGATCAGATTCGCAAGCGCGCGAAAGAATGGGGCCCGGGCGGCATCGATCAGCGTTTCGGCGCGGCTTGGTCGGGCTTTGCCCCGATGCTGGATCGATGGCTCAAAATAACCGAGGGCCGCGGGCCGGCGACGGTGAAGCAGGTCTATCTCGATACGTTGAATGGCCGCGTGCCGCCGGAACAAGGGCACATTCTGTCGCTGGCTGAGTGAGCGGACGACGCTGCGCGCGACTCGCGCCAGGCAACGGACGTCGATGCGTCAGTTGTTTGGCGCGCCGTATCTCTGCTCGATATGAAACGACTTCGCCGTGATCAGCCACGCGCTATCGACGTGATGGTACGAGAGGTAGTCGAGATACAGAAGTGTATCGATCCTGACGCGAACCTTTACCAGCGCCTGAGTGGGAGACGCGAAATCCACCAGCAACAGCTCCTGTTGGCGCGGGGCGTTCCTGGACTTCGGCGAAGGCCCGGCAGCGAGCGCGTTCTTGAATTCTTGCGCGGACAACAGACGCAAACTTCCATCCCGCAATCCGTGCAATTGGGCGCTCGGCGCAAATACATTGCCGAAGCGTGACACGTCTCCGTCAAACATCAGATCGAAGTAGCGCTCAATAGCGTCGAGCAAGGAATGGTAGCTGGCATGGTCGCGCATCACGGGCTCACTGGGTTTTCGAGGGCTGATGCCATCATCGTGGCACGCGATCCAAAGGCATGTCCTTGCGAAAGACGCTGAGATCGGCGATAAAAACGCAATTACGTGCCTTTTCTGGTCCGAAGACTTCGGTGATATGCCAAAACCCGATCTTGATGCCGCCGACTGCCGGATTGTTGCCGAACTGCAGGCCAATGGACGTTTGAGCAACGTCGAACTGGCTGACAAGATCGGTTTGTCACCATCGCCATGTCTGCGTCGCGTCAAGCGCCTGGAGCGCGAGGGGTACATTGAAGGTTATCGGGCAGCCTTGCGGCGCGAGCGCATCGGGCTCGGCTTCTCGGTCTTTATAGGCGTCAAGATCGACGGGCATACCAACGAGCGCGCGCTGCAGTTCGAGAAAGCCGTCGTTGCGATGCCCGAGGTTGTTGCGTGCCACCTCGTTTCCGGTGAGGCGGACTACTTCCTCGAGGTCGTCGTACCCGATCTCGGTGACTATCAGCGCTTTCTGGTCGGCAAACTGCTCAATCTGCCGATCGTGCGTGAGGTACGCAGCAACATTGCCATTCAGACGCTCAAGGCCGGCGCGCCTTTGCCGCTCGAACACTTCGAAATGGAGCAGGCCCAAACTCCCGCGCAAGCGGCGCAGGATCGCCGGCCAGAACGGGGCGGGCTGCGAAGATAGCCGGCCAGGCCCATTGAGCCCGCCCTTTCTGCATGACCCCAAACGGTATAGACTTGAAACCTAGGGAAACGCCGCGCAGACGGCCGGTGCGAGAAAAGCGAATGCTGGACAGAACCGATGATATTTCGATCGCCACGGAAAACTGGCTGGCGCAATTCGAAACCGCGCTGACAACACGCGACGACGTTCTTCTCAAGACCCTGTTTCACCCCGACAGCTATTGGCGCGATGTGCTGGCGCTAAGCTGGAACATCCAGACCCTCAACGGCGCCGACGCAATCCTGACCGAGTTGAAAGCCCAGGCAGGGCGCGCCCGGCCCGCTAGCTTTGCGATCGATCCCGATCGGGCCGCGCCGCGCAAGGTGATGCGCGCCGGCACCAATGCGATCGAGGCGATCTTCAAGTTTGAAACGGCGCAAGGCCGCGGCAACGGGATTCTGCGGCTGGTTCCGGATGCCGGCGACAGCAACACCATCAAAGCCTGGACGTTGCTCACGGCGCTCGACGAATTGAAAGGTTTTGAAGAGCAGCTTGGAATATCGCGGCCCCGCGGCGAGGCCTACTCGCGCGATTTTCGCGGCCCCAACTGGCTCGACCTGCGGAAAGCCGCGGCCGAATATGCCGACCGCGATCCGGCCGTTCTGGTCGTCGGCGGCGGACAGTCCGGACTTTGCATCGCCGCACGCCTGAAGCAATTGCAGGTCGACACGCTGATCGTGGACCGCGAGGCGCGCATCGGCGACAACTGGCGCAATCGCTACCATGCGCTGACGCTGCATAACCAGGTGCAGGTCAATCACCTTCCCTACATGCCGTTTCCACCGAACTGGCCGACCTACATTCCCAAGGACAAGCTGGCCAACTGGTTCGAAACCTATGTCGAGAGCATGGAGCTCAACTACTGGACCGGTACCGAGTTCGAGAGTGGCAGCTATGATGAACAGGAGGAACGCTGGACCGTGGTGTTGCGCCGGGCCGACGGCAGCAAGCGCACGATGCATCCGCGGCATGTCGTGCTGGCCACCGGCGTCAGCGGGATACCGAGTGTGCCCGATATTCCCAGCCTGAAAAACTTCGCCAGCACCATCCTGCATTCCAGCCAATATAACGACGGCGAGGAATGGCAGGGCAAGAAGGCGCTGGTGATCGGCACCGGCAACAGCGGCCACGATATCGCGCAGGACCTGCATTCGAGCGGCGCCGATGTGACGATGGTTCAGCGCAGTTCGACGCTGGTCGTCAGCATCGAGCCGTCGGCGCAATTGGTCTACGCGCCGTATAACGAGGGTACGCTGGAGGACAACGATCTCATCGCGACCTCGATGCCGCTTGCGCTGGCCAGGAAAAGCCATGCGATGGTGACCGAGCATTCGAAACGACTGGACCAGGAATTGCTCGATGGCCTCGCGCGCGCAGGCTTCAAGCTCGATTTCGGCGACGGCAACACCGGCTGGCAGTTCAAATATCTCACCCGCGGCGGCGGCTACTACTTCAATGTCGGCTGCTCCGATCTGATCGTCAAAGGCGAGATCGCCCTGAAGCAATTTTCCGATATCGAGGGTTTTGTCGCCGACGGCGCGCGGATGAAGAGCGGCGAAACGCTTGCCGCCGATCTGATCGTGTTGGCGACCGGATACAAACGCCAGGAAGAACTGGTTCGGAAATTGTTCGGGGAGGAGGTCGTCGATCGCATCGGCCCGATCTGGGGGTTTGGCGAGACCCAGGAATTGCGCAACATGTATACGCGCACCCGCCAGCCCGGCCTGTGGTTCATCGCCGGAGGCCTCGCGCAATGCCGGATCAACTCGAAATATCTCGCGTTGCAGATCAAGGCGGTTGAGGAAGGGTTGTTGCCGCGGGTTCGCGAAAACCGGCACGACGCCGGCATGTGCGGATTGGCTAAGCCGGCCCGGCTGGGGTGAACAACTAGCGAAACCAGACTAACGCGAAACCCGACCATATCGACGCCCGGCATCGGTTGCGGCAATCATTCAACCTTGACACTTGTTTTTTCATATGAACAACTGAAAGTTATTTGCCGCCAACTGCATTGAAGCCACGATCACATTTTCCGCGGATAGGTATCTGATCCAACAAGACCGTGGACCGCTCTTGTCGAAGCGCGCTTCGCAACGGCTCAGGCGAAGCCCTTGAAATACATGCTTGAGACCGCAGAGGCGCGCGCAGAGGTCAGGGGGCACCAATGGACTTATTCAAGAAATATGGCGGGGCCGTATTGCTGGGCCTTGGAGTGCTCGGGCTCGTTGTCGCGCTCGGGTTTGCATTCTGGCTGCTGACAAAGTTGGTCCCGCCGGGCAGCGGATCGCTTCCTCTCATCGCGATCGGCGGCATCGTCGTATTGATTTTCATGCTCACCGCGGTGGCGATGATCTTCTCAATTCTTGACCTCACAAATAAAGACCAGGCGATGGGTCTGCCTGAGGGCTCGATCCGGGCGGTCATTGCGCTTTCGCTGATCGTGCTGTTCGCGATCCTTTCCGTTTTCCTCTACCAGAGCGTTTCGACGGGCGGATCTCTCAGCACCATCGCAAACCTGTCGGATACCGAGCGCGCGCAGTTCATGCGTGACCACACTAATGCGCGCGACATCCAGTCCGTCTTGATCAAGGACAAGGATGGGCAGCCGGTCGTTTTCAAGGATAAGGATGGGCAGCCGATCAAAAACGCGGACGGCATGCCAAAGTATTTCTATGACGTGAGCTATCGCAGTGCGAACGCCGCGAGCGAGGATTTCGCCAAGCAACTGCTGGTTTTGCTCGGTACGCTCATGACAGCGATAACCAGCTTCTATCTGGGCGCAGGGACAGCGACGTCGGCCGCGAAGGCAGGTAGCGAGGCGGGCGCATCGGCGGGCCCGGTGCCGACCCTGAGCGGCATCAAGCCGCCGTCGCATTCCCCCTCTACCGGAGGAGCGGTGCTTCATCTTGAAATCAGCGGAGCCAACCTCAACAGCATCACGCACGTCAAGATCGTCAAAGCGGGCGCTCAGCCTATCGTCGCCACCAATGTCAAATCGAGCCCGACCGGGATCGTCTGCGAGCTTGATGTCAGCGACGCAACAGCGGGAACCTGGGATGTCGAGGTCGACGATGGCGGGTCGAAGTCGGCCAAACTGCCGGGCGCGCTGACCATCACCTGACCGGCGGACGGCGGGGCAGGCGGCAATTGGTGTCCTCGCGGCTGCCTTCTGCGAACGTGCGCCATGCGCAAAAGTCTCTCGTGCTCCGGCACAGCCTCTGCGACACTTGATCAATCAGCAATTGGACTAACAAAAACATCATCCCAGGGAGAATCACATGCCGACCATTCTCGGCTCGGACGAGCATCGCTACCGCGTAGTTGAGAATTGGGCGAAGCTGCCCGACGGCTGGAACCTGACCGACGTCGCCTCCGTCGCGGTCGACAGCAAGGACCGCGTCTACGTCTTCAATCGCGGCGCCCATCCGATGGTGGTGCTCGACCGCTTGGGCAATTTCATCACAAGCTGGGGCGAAGGCCTGTTCAACCGCGCCCATGGGCTGCACATCGACGCCGACGACAATCTCTATTGCACCGATGATGGCGACCACACGGTGCGCAAGTGCTCGGCCGACGGCAAGGTGCTGCTGACGATCGGCATCCCGAACAAGCCCGCGCCGTTCATGAGCGGCGAACCGTTTCACCGCTGCACCCACACGGCGCTGTCGCCCAAGGGCGAGATCTACGTGTCGGACGGCTACGGCAATGCCTGCGTCCACAAATATACGCCTGACGGCAAGCTGCTGAAAACCTGGGGCGAGCCCGGCACAGATCCGGGCCAGTTCAACATCGTCCACAACATCGTCACGGACCAGGATGGCTGGGTGTATGTGGCGGACCGCGAGAACCACCGCGTGCAGGTGTTCGACGGCAACGGCAAGTACGAGGCGCAATGGAATAATCTGCACCGGCCCTGCGCGCTGCATTGCTGCGGCGGCAAGCAGCCTAACTTCATCATCGGCGAGCTCGGCCCCGGCATGCCGGTGAACCTGAAAGTGCCGAATTTGGGCCCGCGCCTCAGCATCGTCGATTCAAAAGGAACGCGCATCGCGCGGCTCGGCGGCGAGAATGGTCCCGGCCTCGAGACCGGCAAATTTCTCGCGCCGCACGGCATCGCGCTGGATTCGAAGGGCGACATCTATGTCGGCGAAGTCGGCGTCACCAACTGGAAGACCAGCTTTCCGGACACGCCGATGCCGGCGGTGGTCCGCTGCCTGCAGAAGCTGGAGAAAATCTAGCGTTCAACCGATGAGCGCAAGCGCGGTGGTTCCGACCAGGATCAGCCCGAACAGAACGTTGACGATGCGCGATCGCAGGGGATCGCGGAGAAAGCCGGCGAGCGAAACGCCACCGAGCAGCCAACACAGATGGATGAGGACGATCATGACGGCGAGCACAGCCGCCTTGAGCAGCGCATCCAGTCCGCGAGAGGATTCCAGCAGCGTCGAACCGGTGAACACCGCGGCGATGGCAAACCAGGCTTTGGGATTGGCGATGGCGAGCAGGAAGCCTGCGGCCAGCGAAGGAGCCGCAGCATCGGCGGTCTGCTTCGACAATGGCGGCGCGGTCGCGATCTTCAGCGCCAGATAGAGGATATAGACGGCCGAGGCGAGCGTGAGCACAAAGCCGAGGCCTTGGATCGAAACCAGGAGCGCCACCACACCCGTAGCGACGGCCAGCAGAACCGCAATGGTGCCCGTAATGGCGCCCGATACGAACCCAAGCGAGCGACGAACCCCGAAAGCAGCGGCGGTCGCCATCACAGCCATCGTCGATGGCCCCGGCGTTCCCATTACCGCCGCGGCTTCCAATACCAGCGTCAATGACGACTGCCAGGGCGAGGAAAACAGGTGCCCGGTCATCGCCATTCCGTTGGAGCGGAATGACTTTTCTTCGAATCGTCATCCCGCTCTAATCTTTTTGTTTGAGCATGATCTCCGGGCAAACGCTTCGCGTTTGTCCCGAGGGAAAACCGGTACCCACTTTCCGGCTCATGCTCTAGCATCGTCGACATGCAAGCAACGCTATCGCGCCGCCCCAGGGACCGTCTTGAAGGATTGTGCGAGCGCACGCCCGGCGATGATCGCGAGACGGCGCGCATCTCGATGGGCCTGGGATGCGACGGCATTGAACGGCTCGAAGCCCGGTTTCGCGGACAGGCCTTTTCACCGCATCGCCACGATACCTACGCGATCGGCATCACGCTCGCCGGCGTCCAGACCTTTCGTTACCGCGGCGAGGCGCGGCATTGCCTGCCCGGCCAGTGCCACATCCTGCATCCCGACGAGATCCACGACGGCGCATCCGGAACGTCAGACGGTTTTGCCTATCGGATCCTCTATATCGACCCGTGCCTCGTTCAGGGCGCGGTGGGCGGCAGGCCGCTTCCCTTCGTGTCGAATCCCATCATCGATCTGACCAACCGGCAGAGGGATGCTCTCTCGGCCGCGTGGGAGATGGAAGTCCCAATCGATGACATCGGGCGTATCGAAATTGTCACCGCGGTCGCCGATATTCTTTTGAGCGCTTGTTCTGATGCAGCAAGACCGTTGTCGGCGCTTCCGCTCACCGGCCTGTTACGCGCTCGCTCTCACATTGCCGCGCGTCCCGCCGATCGACACCCGATCAATGAGCTGGAGCGCGTGGCCGATCTCGACCGCTGGTCGCTCGCGCGCCAATTCCGGGCGGCCTTCGGCACCAGCCCGAGCCGGTTTCGCACCATGCGGCAACTCGACCAGGTGCGCCGGCTGGTGAAATCCGGCAGCAGCCTTGCGGATGCCGCGCTTGACGCTGGATTTGCCGATCAAAGCCACATGTCACGACAGTTCAAGCGCGCCTATGGCCTCACGCCGGCGCGTTGGAGAGCAGCCCTTCTCTGACCGCGGCCAATCCTCGGTTCGCCAAACGTTCGGCGGCACCGGGATCATGCGTCGGCAGATACACGGTTGGACGGGACTGGGTGAAGCGCCGGATCGCCGCAAGCGTCGCGCTGGTGACCTGCTCATTCGCGCTGACGCCGTCGAGCTTGCCGGCGAGCATCAGTTCCTCGTTATAAGAGGTGTCGCCGGCCAGAAAATACGTGATCTCGCTGGCCTGAACGATGATGGAGATATGATCCGCGGTGTGGCCGGGCGTAGCGACTGCGATGACGTCGCCCGCTTCTGTCAACCGACGGCTCATGGCGAAGGGGCCAGACGATTCGGCTGTCAGATTGAGCGGCTTCGGATCGAACCAGGACGGCCATCGATGCGGAAGATAGCCACGCATGCGGCCGGCATATCCGCTTGCGGTTTGCAGTTCGCCGGGCGCGACCAGGATTTCACTGTTCGGAAAGTGCGCAAGGCCGCCGTCATGGTCCATATGCAAATGGGTGAGCACGACGCGTTTCACATCGCGCGGCCCGATGCCGAGCGCTTGCAACTGCGGACCGATCTCCTGTTCGCGATCGATGCGGAACCCGACTTCCCACCGGACATAAGGGTGAAGCGACTTGCCGGATTCGAGCAGATGCGCACCCTGCCCGGTGTCGACCACGATGATGCCTTCCGGATGATCGATGACCCATGCGTAAGTCGGCAGCCAGCCGGTCCAGTTCCGGTCGGCAAAAATCGCAAGCCGCCGCGGCAGGCCGTGCCCCTGCCCTTCGACCTGCGCGGTTTTGATCCGGACGAACCCCGTCTGAATGGCGTGGACTTTCATGGCGGCCAAGAACCAGTCAAATGCGCCGATTTCGCGATGCTAGATCATGATCCGCTTAGATTGAATCGGATCATGATCTCATCCTTTTGTTGGAGCATGATCTCCGGGCAAACGCTTCGCGCTTGTCCCGAGGGAAAACCGGTTCCCACCCGTCGGGTCGTGGCCCGAGGGCATGCTTTTCCGGATCATTCTCTATCCGAGAGCAGGCCTGCCGAAAAGCCCGACTCGTCATTCCGCCTTGATGTTGGATGCCTTGATGATCGGCCACCATCGTTCCGATTCGGCCTTCTGGAACGCGCGCAAGGCTTCGGGCGATTGCTGCGCGAGCGGCGTGATCTCGATACCGAGTTCGTCGAAGCGCTTGCGCACCATTGGATCAGCAAGAACCTGCACCATCGTCGCATTCAGCTTGGCGATGATATCCTTCGGCGTATCCTTCGGCACCCAAAGTCCATACCAAAGCGAGGCAAAGAAGCCGCGAAGGCCCGCCTCGTCCGCCGTCGGAATATCCGGTGACGAGGGCAACCGCGTCCGGCCCGTGATCGCGTAAGGCCTGACGCTTCCAGCGCCGACCAGCGATTTGAAATTCGACGACGGTTCGATCATGAAATCGATCTGTTCCGCCAGGAGATCCTGCATGGCCGGCGCGTTGCCGCGATACGGCACGAATTGAAACCTGGTTCCGGTCTCCTTCTGAAACGAGATTCCGGTGAGATGACCTGTCGCGCCGACGCCGGCGATGCCGACCGACGCCTTGTCCGGATTGGCCTTGAGATACCCGATCAGCCCTTTGAGATCTTCCGCCGGCAGGCTCTTCTTGCCGACAATCAAAAGCGGTTCGCTGCCGATTTGAATGACCGGCTCGAGATCTTTCAACAGATCGAACTGAAGGGCGTAGAGCCCGCCGGTCAGCATATGCGTGGTCGAGGTGCCGATGCTCAGCGTGTAGCCGTCGGCGGCTGAACGAACGGCACGCCCGACGCCGAGACTGCCGGCAGCACCGGCAACGTTCTCGATGATCACGGGTTGACCCAGAATTCCGCGCATACGCTCGCCCAGAAAGCGAGCCAGGGTGTCGGTCGCACCCCCGGCGGGGAACGGCACGATCATGGTCATCGCGTGCGTCGGATAGCCCTGCGCGGCGGCCATGCCGGTCCCTGCGAGGCCAACAAGGGCCGCGACCATAACCGTCAGCAATCTACGCATGTGGCTCCTCCGGGGTTCTCTGACGCATTAGATGCCGCCGCTGGTGGTACCTTCTGCGCCTGCCAACGGTTCCTCACCCGCTGGATAAGCCTCCCAACGCTCTTCACAATCCCGTCACGCTGCCTGTAGTATGTCAACTCATGCTGCTTCGCAGCTGATCCGAAGGCTCGCGTACTCCGCAGAAGTGGGTACCGGTTTTGCGAAAAGAGTACGCGCAAGTTATAATTGGGGGCATTTCTTGCGGCAAACCGGTTTTCACGCTGCCGGATGATGCTCTGGAGGCGTTACTTGAACGCACATGTCTCGCAAGGTGGTTGGCCGGTACTGGTGCTGAATGCGGACTTCCGGCCGCTCAGTTATTATCCGCTGTCTCTTTGGTCGTGGCAGGACGCGATCAAGGCGGTGTTCCTCGACCGCGTCAATATCGTTGAGCACTACGACCGCGCGGTGCGCAGCCCCTCGTTCGAGATCCAGCTGCCGAGCGTGGTGTCGCTGAAATCCTTCGTCAAGCCGACCACGCATCCGGCCTTCACCCGGTTCAACGTGTTCCTGCGCGACCGCTTCGTCTGCCAGTACTGCTCGGCCAACGACGACCTCACCTTCGATCACATCATTCCGCGCAGCAAGGGCGGCCAGACCACCTGGGAGAACGTGGTCGCAGCCTGTTCGCCGTGCAACCTGCGCAAGGGCAACCTGACGCCGCAGCAGGCGCGGATGTTTCCGCGGCAACACCCGTTCGCGCCGACGGTGCATCAACTGCATCGCAACGGGCGGCTGTTCCCGCCGAACTATCTGCACGATAGCTGGCTGGATTATTTATACTGGGACACCGAGCTCGATCCGTAAGGTTTGCCCGCGGATTTTGTCGCGCCTCTCAGCCGAAAAATGTGTTCGCCAGTTCAGGTTCAGGTTCAGGTCAAGGACATGTCCAGCGGCGGCGCGACATTGTCCGGCAGCGGGCTGACATAGGGCGTGCGGGCGGTGCGCTTCTTGAGGTCGGCCTTGGCGGCGACAATCAGGTCCGGCTCGTTAAGCGCCTTGACGCCGAGCCCTGCCATGGCCTTGGCGGCCTGCACCATGGCCTTGTGGGCGGCCGGGCTCTTGCCCTGCGCGACGATCTGCCAGGTGTGAAACGGGGTGCCGATGGCAACGGTCGGAGCATGAACCTGAACAGTCGGGACCACCCAGCTCACGTCGCCCACATCGGTCGAGCCGATGAGAGGATTGCGCTTGGCGTCCAGCGGCACGATGAAATCGGCCAGCGGCCGGTCGGTGGGATCCATGCCGATCGCATGATAGACGGCGGCGATGTCCTTCTCGGTCAGCGTGGAGCGGATTTTCGCGGCGAACTCCTCGTCCGCGTCGTCGAAACGCGGGGGACCGAGATCCTCCATGATCCGGTGGAGGGTTTCCTCAAGCGGGGTGTTGGGCAAGACATTGGAGACGGCGGAAATGATCCGCATCTCCATCTTGGTTTCGGTCATCAGCGCCGCCCCCTGCGCGATCTTGCCAACGCGCTCCACCAACTCGTTCATGCCGGGCAGATCGCGGGCGCGGATGGAATAGCGCACGCGGGCGTGGGCCTGCACCACATTGGGGGCAATGCCGCCGGTGTCGAGCAGCGCATAGTGGACGCGGGCGTCGCTTGGCATGTGCTCGCGCATGTAGTTCACGCCGACATTCATCAGCTCCACCGCGTCGAGCGCGCTGCGGCCCAGATGGGGCGATGCAGCGGCATGCGAGGTGCGCCCGGCGAAGGTGAAATCGGCGCGCGTGTTGGCCAGCGAAGGCGTTACCACCACCTCCCAGAAGCTAGACGGGTGCCAGGTGATGGCGATGTCGGCGTCATCGAAGGCGCCCGAGCGCACCATGAAGGTTTTCGCAGCACCCCCTTCCTCAGCGGGGCAACCATAATAACGCACGCGCCCCGGCACCTTGTGAGCGGCAAGCCAATCCTTCACCGCCGTGGCGGCGAGCAGCGCGGCCGAGCCCAGCAGATTGTGGCCGCAGCCGTGGCCGTGGCCTCCCAACTCGAGCGGGCGAGGCTCCGCCACGCCTGCCTCCTGACTTAGACCGGGAAGCGCATCGTATTCGCCGAGGAAGGCGATGACGGGGCCACCCTGCCCCCACTCGCCCATCACGGCGGTCGGAATGCCTGCGACATTCTCGGTGATGTGGAAACCCTGATGGCGCAGTTCGGCCAGATGTTCGGCGGCAGAGCGCGCCTCGGTGTAGCACACCTCGGGCATCCCCCAGACCTTGTCGCTCAAGGCGATGAAACGCGGCTTGATCGCGTCAACGCCACGCCAAATGTCGCTGCGGTTGTCCATGCTCCGGTCCCCGATCCCTGTGAGAGTGAAATCGTTATCAGCTTCGCCAGACCCCGCCTAGCGCCGGCAGGGGCACCAGCCATGCGGCCGGCGCGAAGGATATGCGCCGGCGATCTCGCGGCGCGATGCGCCCGAGTCGTGCATGAATCTCTCGCCCGATAGAGGGCGTGGGGAATGCCGGGTGCCCGCGCACCCGCAGCCCCTGTGCAGTGTAGTAAGCACAGGGTAGTCACCACGAGCACGCCGGAAACACCCGGCATTCCCGCACGCAATGGTTTTAACGGTTTCCTCCGCGCTCTCCCCGGCGACGAATTCGTCTTGTCACCGTCGTTGGTGGATTAATGGCTCATCAAAGCCCGGTTGGGCTCGTGAACCTCCGCCAACTTGACACCAGCAACGGGTGCCAGGACCACACGGCTTTGCCGTACGCCGCAACGTCGTTCGTCTGCGTGTCGTGAGTCGCTCACGGGAAACCCGCCCTGCGATCCCGTTTCACGCCAACGCTGCCGCGTCCACCGCATCCCATCCCAACGTTTGTGACGATGGCCAACGCCCCTCTTCGGAACGGGATGGCGCAAGCTTGTAGAGATGATTTGCCCGACAAGCACAGCGGAATATTTTTTGAACGAGGGCTGGACAGGAATTTGCTGATTTGCCCGTCGGGCAACCCAATCGGTTGTGGTGATGATGAGCCGAGGGTCCTGGTCGCCTCGCAGACCGGCATCACTGGCTATGCCGGTGGCGGCAATGAGATCGAGCGAAGGTGCCGGGATAGCGTCAACTGCGCTTCCCAGCGGCGGCGCGGGATCGCCATCGATCACATTATCCCGCGCAGCAAGGGCGGCCAGCCCACTTGGGAAAACGTCGTCGCCGCGTGCTCGCCCCGCAATCTGCGCAAGGGCAACCTGACGCCGCAGCAGGCGCGGATGTTTCCGCGGCGACCCCCGTTTTGCGCCGACGGTGCTTCAACTGCATCGCAACGGCCGGCTGTTCCCACCGAACTATCTGCACGACAGCTGGCTGGATTATTTATACTGGGATACCGAGTTCGACCGGTAGGAAGCGGTCAACGGCTCTGTCGTGGGTCATAAGCTTGTCAAAGGACACATAAGAGTGTCACGGGTTTCATCGCCCCGCCCGTGCGGCAGCGGAAAGACTTCGTCCTTCTCGCCTACGCTCGCGATGTCTACCGATAAATCCGTCAGGTGCTAAGCGACATGTTTGCGTTGCCTCGGCGATTGCGAAGCGACAGCAGATACACGATTGCGCCGATCACGATCGCCGCAGCCAAGAATTCGATCGCCGCTCCGGGACCTTGCCTCTCCGCAACCGAGCCCGAAGCCGTCTGCAGCACCGCCGTGCCGAAGAAATTCACGAGGTTGACCGCTGCCATGGCCTGTCCCGTTTGTGATTTTTCCACTGCAGAGCTTGCTAACGGGAACAGTAGCGTGGTGATCCCATAGACGATTCCGAATAAAGTGAGCATCAGAACGTCCCACCATCCTGGGAGCGCAGGCAGCCCGACAACTCCGGAAAGTAAACCGCTCGGCCCTCCAGCTACCATCAACACCATTATCGCCGCCGCCATCAGATGCCCGACCGCACAGACCGGACCGGTGCGGCCAAAACGTCGGTCCAGCATCCCCACGACCAGCGGACCAATCACCAATGCCACGGTGAACACAAGCAACGCGTTGCCTGCCTCCAAGCGCGAGAAGCCCTTCGCCTCCATCAACCACGGTCCGCCCCAAAGTCCACGTAACCCGATCTGTGCGGCGAAATTGGTGAAGGCGAGAGCCGACAGCCAACGCAGACGCGCCGACAATGCGAGGGCGACTGTATCCCGTGCGTCGCCTAATAGCGATCGTGCCGGCATCAACTCATTTGCCGCTCGCCCAGTCTCTCGCGGCACCAGCAGCCAGATCAGCAACAGCGTCAGCAATCCAAAACAGGCAGCCGCCCAATATCCGGCGCGCCAGCCAGCATGTTCCATCAGCCAGGCCATCGGACTCGCGGAAAGCAACATCCCGGAATTGCCCAGCGCAAGGATCAGACCCGACCATAATCCGAACTGCGTCGGTCCCACCGAACGGCTCGCAAAGGTCAAGGGGGCGACCAATACGCCCGAGCAGCCCAACCCCAAGACGATTTGGGCCAACAACATCCCCGCTGATCCCTGCGCAATGGCCGCAAGGCCTGCTCCGACTGTGATGATCGCAACGAGGACTACCGCGACTGGGCGCACGCCGTATCGGTCGAGCGCGGCGCCGACCGGCAGCAGCCCGATCGCAAAGGCAAGAGGAAACACTCCGACCAATGCTGCCAGTCCTTGTGGCGTCACGCGCAAGTCCCGGATCAACATGTCGGCGCCGATTGCAGGAAGCGTCCGGATTGCGGTCGAAAGCGCGAATCCCAACGTTATTGACAGGAGGGCAACCATGAAGCCGGGTGCCATGCCTGCGGTGGCCCCGGCTGCGGATTTCCCCAAGCCGATTTTGTTCATCGAGCGATCGAGTGAGGACATTGAAAATTACCCTATGAAATGACGCAGCCGTTCTGCCGAAGCGATGCCGATCACGACGGTCCCCAACATCGACAAACGGATGGCCGCCGCGACGGTGATCGCGAGAGCAATAAGGTCGGTGGGGCGACCGGACACAAAGTGCGGCGCGCTGCGCCCATGATCGGATGCCGGCTGTTGATCAGGAACGTCACCACCACGATCAGGAGCGTTGGAGGGACAACGCTCCACAGCCCGATCGCACTGAATTCTGATCCAGCCGCGAAGTTGAGCCCTGTCATGCGAGGGACGACCTCGACGGCACTAAAACCCTTTTGAGAAGCTTGCGCACCCAACACCAGACCGTAGGCGAGAAGGCCCGCCAACGCTGGCGAAGCGCCCTTGATGCCACGCCAGAATTCCGACGCCGATGGGGAGGCTTTGTCAGCAGGCTGCGCGGCGAGATGCACGGTCGCTAAAATTTTCATGACGCTGAATTACGCCAAGATCGGAGCAATTATCTTGCGACCGTGCCACGTAACTGCATAATACCGGCAGCCAATGCCAATAGTACTGTATTTTGAGATATTTGATTCCATTCATGCTTGACGACATCGACAAACGCATCCTTCGGACCCTTCAACGCGACGGCCGGTTGCAGAACGTGGAGTTGGCGAAGAAGGTTGGACTCTCGCCGTCGCCGTGTCTCCGGCGTGTTCGGCGGCTCGAGGAATCCGGCGTAATCGAGCGCTACGTGGCAATGGTCGACGGATCGAAGGTCGGCATGGGCCTTACGCTTTTCGTTCGGGTCTGGTTCAAGGCCCAGGACGCCGAAACGACCAGCCGCTTCACCGAGGCCATAAAGAAACTGCCGGAAGTCGTCGAGTGCCATTTGATGGCGGGGGAATGCGACGCCCTGCTGCGGATCGTAACCACTGATCTCGCGTCCTACCGCCGTTTCCACGCAGAGCAGCTCACCCGCCTGCGGAGCGTTCAGAGCGTCAAGACCGAGGTGCCGATGGAGACGGTCAAGATGACGTCTGAGATACCGTTACAGTGATATCACGCGACGCGCCTGTGCTGCATGGCGGCTGGCCGCAGCTTCTCGAAGAGAGCCCAACCACGGCTTCCGCGAGGTTTCAAGACGACACATCCTCAGGTAGGATGGTGCTGATTGACGCCAAAGCCAGATTGCAATCAGTCGGGCCGCGTGAGGTCTGCGATGTCTTTTCGCAAGGACAATGATGCGTTCGAAGCGTGGCTGGCCAAGCAGTGCGACGTCGTCGCCAAGGATGTCGACACCAAGCATCGCCGGATGAAAAAAAGCGCCTTCATATTTTTGCGCGCGACCTATTTCCGCTGGGCCAAGCAAATCGGCAAATGGTGTCCCGAATTGATGAATGCCCCACAGGCACTTTCCGTCGGCGATCTGCATCTGGAAAATTTCGGCACCTGGCGCGACGCCGACGGCCGTCTGGTCTGGGGCGTCAACGACTTCGATGAAGCCGCCGTGATGCCGTACCCGCTCGATCTGGTTCGCCTCGCAGCCAGCATCCGCCTTGCGTCCGGCGGCTCGATCAGCAATCAGGCGGCCGCAGCGGCGCTGCTCAAAGGCTACCGCGAGGGTCTTGCCCAACCGCAACCCGCGCTGCTCGACGAGGGAGAAACCTGGCTGCGTCCCTATGCCGTCGGCACCGACGACAAGTCGAAAAAGTTCTGGAAGGAAGTTGCCCTCTATCCGAAAGCTGATCCGCCGCGAAAGATCGCGGACGCGCTGATCGCGAGCCTGCCAAAAGACGCCGAAAACGTTCGTTTCTGCTCGCGCGTCAAGGGCGGCGGCAGCCTTGGACGGCCGCGCTACGTCGCGGTTGCGTTCTGGCGCGGCGGTCAGGTGTTGCGCGAAGCCAAGGCGCTGGTACCGTCGGCCTGGACCTGGGCCTATGACGGGAAATCCAGAGCTTCAAATTTCCTTGAATTGGCGAACGGCCAATACCGCGCTCCGGATCCGTTTCTCGAAGTCCGAGACAGATTCATCCTCCGGCGCATCGCCCCGGATTCCCGGAAAATCGAGCTTGGCGACGGCGCCGGCTGGAGTCTCAAGGCCAGCCTTTTTGAGGCGATGGGATTCGATCTCGCATCGATCCATGCCGCTGGGTCGCCCGGCGCCGCCACTCTGCGGGCCGATCTCAAAAAACGACCGCGCGACTGGCTCAATACCGCCGCGAAGACCGCGGTGGCGGCGGTCAGGCGGGACTTCGAGGAGTGGCGGAACTGACGAGCTTCCGATCTCGCTCGGCGATCGTTTCGCTGTTATGATCGTTTCGCTGTTATAAAGTCTCATGACACGGTCATGCCCTGGCCATTATGGATTCCGACCGTGCCGGAGCGCTGTCCGCTCAAGGCACGAGCACAATCGTCGAGCAGGAGAGCCTGAATGGTTTCGTTGACTGAATGGAAAGTGCCGTTGGCATCCCAGCCCCGCGCCAGCGACTACAGTTTCGATCTCGATCGCGTGCTTTCTTCGGTGGTCGGCCTGCATTCGATCATCCCCGGCGACGCCTTTAGCGCGGACACGCTGGGCACCGAGCGCGCCGGCAATGGTGTGCTGATCGACGGCGGACTAGTGCTGACCATCGGCTATCTGATCACCGAGGCTGAAGCCGTCTGGCTGCATCTCGGCGATGGCCGCGTGGTGGAAGGCCATGCGCTTGGCTTTGATTCCGTGAGCGGCTTCGGTCTGGTGCAGGCGCTTGGCCGCATCGATCTCGATCCGCTGCCGCTCGGTTCTTCGGCCGCGGCCCAGATCGGCGACCGCGTGGTGGTGGGCGGCGCAGGCGGACGAACGCGCTCGGTGGCCAGCCACATCGCCACCAAGCAGGAGTTCGCCGGTTACTGGGAGTATCTGCTGGACGAGGCGATCTTCACCTATCCCGCGCATCCCAATTGGGGCGGTACCGGGCTGATCTCGAGCCGCGGCGAGCTGATCGGCATCGGCTCGCTCCAGCTCGAACGCGAGCGCGACGGCAAGGCCGAGCATGTCAACATGACCGTGCCGATCGATCTGCTCAAGCCGGTGCTCGACGACCTGCGAAAATTCGGCCGCGTCAATAAGCCGGCGCGGCCCTGGCTCGGGATGTATTCAACCGAGATCGAGAACAGGGTGGTGGTGGTTGGCATCTCCGCGAAGGGGCCGGCGGCGCGCGCCGAACTCAAGGCCGGCGACGTCATCCTCGCCGTCAACGGCGAAAAGATCTCAAGCCAAACGCAGTTCTACCGAAAACTCTGGTCGCTCGGACCCGCGGGTGTCGATGTGCCGCTCACCGTCTACCACGAAGGCGTCACGTTCGACGTGGTCCTGGCCTCAACCGACCGGATCAAACTGCTCAAGGCGCCGCGGCTGCATTGACACAGGGGCGCGCGATGAGCGAGGCCGTGGTGGACGACATCGTGGCGGTGTTGCCGCCGTTGCTGCAATCGCTCGAAGCCCTCGGTTTCATCGCCCGTCATCTGAACCCGCCGCAATTCGATGCTGTCATGGAAGCCGCCGGCACGCCGGATCAGGCGTTGCAGGCCGTCCGTCCGCGGCTGGTTGATTGGCCGGACAAGTTCGCGCATCTGCGCGCGCCGCTTGTGACCGCAAGCGATGCGGCACTCGCGGCGTTCGAGGGACTGCGCGCGGTCCAGCACGGCAACGGCGACCTGGTCGCGGTGTTTCGCGCGCTGCGTTACGCTCCCCGCGCGCAGGAGGCGCTGTATCCGCTCACCGCAAAACTGCCGCCGGTGAGCAATTTCTTCATCGATCCGCCTCTGCGCGAAGACGCCGATCTGCTGGCGCGTCTCGCCGAGCCGGGACAGGAAAATACCGGGATCATGCACCACGACAACGAACCCGGCAGCCGCGGCGGCTTTTCGCTCTACGTGCCGGAATATTACACGCCGGACCGCGCCTGGCCGCTGGTGATGGCGCTGCATGGCGGCAGCGGCAATGGCCGCGGTTTCCTGTGGAGCTGGCTGCGCGACGCGCGCAGCCATGGTGCGATCCTGGTCGCACCCACCGCGACCGGCGGCACAAACAAAAGCACCTGGGCATTGATGGGAGAAGACACCGACACCCCGAACCTCGCGCGCATTCTCGCTTCCGTGCGGGCACGCTGGAACATCGATTCCAGCCGGCTGCTGCTGACCGGGATGAGCGACGGCGGCACGTTCTGTTACGTCACCGGGCTGGAGGGCGCTTCGCCCTTCACCCATCTTGCGCCAATTGCCGCGACCTTCCATCCACTGATGGCGGAAATGGCCGATGCGGAAAGGCTGCGCGGGCTTCCCATCCATATCGTGCACGGGCGGCTCGACTGGATGTTTCCGGTGCAAGTGGCGCGGCAGACGCGAGAGTTGCTGTCGGCGGCAGGCGCCGATGTGACCTACCGGGAGCTTGACGATCTCAGCCATTGCTATCCGCGCGAGATGAACGCGGCGATACTTGGGTGGCTGCGCGCTGAACGATGAGGCTCACACCATGCCGCCATTGGCGCGCAACACCTGGCCGTTGATCCATCCGCCATCGGGACCGACGAGAAAGGCGACAGCGGATGCGATGTCCTCGGGGGTGCCGAGGCGCTCCATCGGATTCATTTTGGCCAGGCGGTCGATCAGTTCAGGCGATTTGCCGTCGAGGAACAGGTCGGTCGCCGTCGGCCCCGGCGCGACCGCATTGACCGTGATGCCGCGGCCGCGCATCTCCTTTGACAGGATCGCCGTCATCGTCTCGATCGCGGATTTGGTGGCGGCATAGATACCGTAGGTCTCAAGCCTGGTCCCGACGACGCTGGTCGAGAAATTGACGATGCGTCCGCCGTCACGCAGCCGCCTGGCGGCTTCGCGCATCGCGTTGAAGCTGCCCTTGAGATTGACCGCGATCTGCTGGTCGAACAGCGCATCGTCGCTGTCGGCGAT
>Ga0137415_10001665_pt1 | contig 22031 bp, 21 predicted proteins | sample CZODoug3_1_1_16f_FD_183082 | JGI IMG/M metagenome (GOLD analysis project Ga0137415, IMG submission 183082) | Vadose zone soil fungal communities from Angelo Coast Range Reserve, California, USA - CZODoug3_1_1_16fungal (Hybrid Assembly) | ecosystem: Environmental > Terrestrial > Soil > Vadose...
ACTTTCCCGGCCTTACTCGAGGAATTCATGGGTCCGACATATCGGCCGAGAAATCGGCGACGCATTAATAAGCATGGGTTTCGCGCGCGGATGAAAACAGTTTGGGGCCGGGCCACGCTGTCCCGCCGACGCAAGAAAGGCCGCAAGCAACTCGTCGTCCGTATTCCATCCAAACACCGGAGCCGGTAAACGAGCGAGCGATACCCGCGCCGCGTACGCATCACGCGCGGCTCGGAGCTCACCGCCTGCTGGGAAGCGGGGGTGGGTCGCCGCCGTCGTACCCCGCATCTCGATCTGGCCTGGCGTCACAGTGATTCGGGTCACGCGCGTCTCGGACTCATCGTCCCGCGTCATCAATCCTCCGCGGCGCATCGTAATCGCCTGCGGCGGCGGCTGCGCGAGATCCTGAGGCGCGATGTGCTGCGAACGCTTCCCGCCGTCGATCTCGTGATTCGCGCGAAGCGCTCCGCCTATACCGCCTCATTTGCAGTGCTCCGCGCCGAATTGACGGGGGCAGTGGAGACGCTAACGTGACGCTGCAACGATTGCCGCGCCTCGCCGTAATGGCACTGATTCGCGGCTATCAGCTGACGCTGTCGCATCTCGTGTTCACGCAGTGTCGCTTCGAGCCGTCGTGTTCACGCTACACCTACGAAGCCGTCGAGCGTCACGGCGCGCTGAAGGGCAGCTGGCTCGGCGTGAAGCGCATTCTCAAGTGCCACCCATTTCATGCGGGCGGATATGATCCGGTGCCGTGAGCGCGGGAACTGATTGATGGAGCGACGTCTCGTACTGGCGATCGTTCTCGCGCTGCTGGTGTGGTTCGTGCCGCTCATGATCTGGCCGCCGAAGCCGGCGCCGCGCCCGCCGGCCGACAGCGCCGCCGTGCGCGATTCTGCCGCACAGGCCGCCACACCGGAGCGCCCAACCGCCCAGCCGCCGGTCCGCCCATCCGCCGACACCGGCCGCATCATCTGGGTGAGCTCGCCGCTTTATAGGCTCGGCTTTGGCACGCACGGCGGCGTTCTGAAGTCCGCCGAACTACTGCAGTACCAATCCTTTGCACCCGGCGACTCGGCGCAGCCGGTGGATCTCGTTCCGCCCGGCGGCGCCTTCCTGCGACACCGTCTGGTCGTGTCGGGTGGCGACACCATTTCGCTCGACGACTGGGACTTCCATCCGACTCCTGACGCTCCCGGCATTGTGGTGTACGCGGGGGAGGGACCCAAATCGCTGCGCCTGGACGCCGAGCGCCGCGGATCGCACGTCACGCTCGAGTATCGGTTCGTCCCCGATGAGTACCGCTTCGAGGTGACGGGCTCCGTCACAGGGCTCGGCAGCAATGGCGCGGTCCTGCTCATCGACCTGTCGGAAGGATTGCGCTCGGCGGAGAAAGACTCGCTGGACGACTTCCGGCACTACGCCGTCGTCACCAAGGCGTCGAAGGCCGAGCGCACCGATTTCTCCAGGATCAAGCCCGGCCAGCGCGCGTTGTTCGATGGCCCGTTCGAGTGGGTCGGCGTCAAGTCGAAATACTTCTTCACCGCCGCGCTCGCGCTCGAAGAAGGGCAGCCGACGTTTGCCGGCGCGATCGCGGTCGGCGGCCCGCGCGCGGGAAAAGCGGCGACGCGCACCCAGGTGACCGTCACGATGCCGGTGCCGCCCGCCGGCACGTTCCGCTACCAGGTATTCGCCGGGCCGCTCGACTATCACCACTTGTCGAAGCTGGGGCACGGCCTCGACGACGCGAACCCGTACGGTGGAATCTTTCGCCCGATCATCCAGCCCGTCTCGGTATTCGTCCTCAACGTTCTGCTCTGGATGCACGAGCGGCTGAACCTGGCATATGGCTGGGTGCTGATTCTGTTCGGCATCGTCGTGCGCTTGCTGCTGTGGCCGTTGAACCAGAAGGCGATGGAGTCGGGGATCCGCATGCAGGCGGTGGCGCCGCTGCTGAAGGAGACCCAGGATAAGCACAAAAACGATCCGGAGCGGCTGCAGCGCGAGATGCTGCGGATCTACAAGGAGCACAAGGTGAATCCGTTCGGCGGCTGTCTGCCCATGCTGCTGCCGATGCCCGTGCTGCTCGCGCTCTTCTTCGTGTTCGCCAATACCATCGCGTTCCGCGGCGTGCCGTTCCTGTGGCTGCCCGACCTGTCGCGTCCCGACCCGTTCAAGATCATTCCGATCCTGATGGGGCTGTCGATGTTCGGGCTGTCCAAGGTCGGTCAGATCGGCGTGCCGCCGAATCCCCAGACCAAGATGATGGTCTACTTCATGCCGCTGTTCATGACGGTGCTGTTCCTGAACTTTGCGGCAGGGTTGAACCTGTACTATGCGGCGCAAAACCTGTTCAGCATTCCACAGCAATACATGATCGCGAAGCGCCGCCTGCGCGAAGCGCCCGTCACGGCGGGAGGATCTCGCGTGGTGACGCCGGCCAAGACCTAGCTGCTCACCGATCCCATCGTCGCGCTCGCGACGCCGCCGGGTCGCAGCGCACTTGCCCTGATTCGTCTCTCGGGCGCCGGATCTTTCCCTCTCGCCGCCCGCTGCCTCGAGCCCTTCCACCCGACACCGCCGCGCACGGTTTTCCGCGCGCGCCTGCTGCATCCCGATTCACGTGAGCCGGTCGACGACGTGCTCGCCGCCTGCTTCCCCGCGCCGCACTCCTACACCGGCGACGACCTGGTCGAGATCTCCACGCATGGCGGGTTGATCGCTCCCGCGGCGGCGCTCGCAGCGCTGGTCGCAGCCGGCGCTCGGCCGGCTGAGCCTGGTGAGTTTACGCGCCGCGCCGTGCTCAACGGGAAAATGGATCTGCTCCAGGCGGAGGCCACCGCCGATCTCATCGACGCGGGATCGCCGGCGCAGCGCCGCCGCGCGCTGCACCAGCTCGAGCGCGGCTTGTCGGACCGACTTGCGGCGCTGCGGAGCGAGATTCTCGAGCTCGAGGCGCTGATCGCTTACGACATCGATTTTCCGGAAGAAGACGAAGGACCGATCTCTCCCGACCGCGTGCGTCGTGCGTGGGATGTTGTCCGTGCGCGTGTCGCGGATCTTCTGAAAACCGCCCCCGAGGGTGAGCGACTGCGCGAAGGCGCGTTATTGGTGATCGCGGGCCGCCCCAATGCCGGCAAGTCGTCGCTGTTCAACGCGCTGCTCGGCAGCGAGCGCGCGATCGTCACGGAGATTCCCGGAACGACGCGCGACGCCATCGAAGCCCACGCCGTGATCGAGGGCTTTCCGTTTCGCCTGGTCGATACCGCCGGACTGCGCGACTCGGACGAGCGGATCGAGCGGCTCGGCATCGAGGTGAGCAGGAAATACCTCGCGGCGGCAGATCTCGTGCTGTTCTGCGAGGAGCGCGAAGACCCGGCACGCGGCGCTTTCCTCGCACAAGTCGACGCCCCGGTGGTCGTCGTGCGGACGAAAGCCGATCTGACCGGCGAAGGAGTTTCGGCGGTAACCGGTAAGGGCGTTCCCGAATTACGACGTCAGCTCGCGGAAGTGGCGTTCGGCCGCTTGCTGGCACTGGGCGACGTCGAGCCGGTGGTCACGCGTGCTCGTCATCGCGCGGCGCTGCAGCGCGCGCTCGAGGAGTTGGACGGATTCTGGTCCGCGCGTGAGAGCGGCGTGGATGCGGCGGCCGCGGCTACGCATCTGCGCGCGGCGGTCGCTGCACTCGACGATTTGATCGGGGCGATTACGCCGGCGGATGTGCTCGACCGCGTGTTCGCGGCATTCTGCGTGGGGAAGTAAGCGCCTCGATCATCGTCCGCGCCTTGGCGAGCGTCTCCTGATATTCCGCCGCCGGCTCGGAATCCCACACGATGCCGGCGCCGGCGTGGAACGAGGCTGTCCCCCCCTCCAACACGATCGTCCGGATCGGGATGTTGAAGTCCATCGCGCCGGTGGTGGAGACGTAACCGATCGCGCCGCAATACAACCCACGCGGCGCGCGCTCCAATTCCGCGATGATCTGCATCGCGCGGATCTTCGGCGCTCCCGTCACCGATCCCCCCGGAAACGCGGCCCGCAGCAGATCGAACGCATCGGCGCCGTCGGCCAGCACACCGGTCACCGTCGAGACGAGATGGTGCACCGTGGGATGCGACTCGAGCGCGAACAGCGTCGGCACGCGCACCGATCCCGGGCGGCAGACCTTCCCCAGATCGTTCCGCAGCAGATCCACGATCATGACGTTCTCGGCACGGTCCTTCTCGCTCGCCAGCAGCTCCCGCGCGAGCGCGCTGTCTTTCGCCGGCGCCGAGCCGCGCGGGCGCGTCCCCTTGATGGGCCGCGCCTCCGCCACACGGGTCCCCGCGTCGAGCCGCAGGAAGCGCTCGGGCGAGATGCTTGCGATCACGGCGCCGGCAAACTCGAGGTACGCACCGAACGGCGCCGGGTTGCGGGCGCGCAACCGCCGGTACAGAGCCAGCGGGGTGCCGGTGAAGCGCGCGTGAAAGCGCTGCGACAAGTTGACCTGATAGACGTCGCCCGCGGCGATGTATTCGCGGATGCGCGTGACCGCCGCTTCGAAATCGGTCCGAGCAAAGTTGGACTCGGGCGGCGCCGCTACGGGCGCCAGGTGATCGCGAATCGCGGGTGGCGGCGCGGTGAGCCGCTCGCGCACCCACGCCGCGCGCGCCGCGGCGCGCTCCTCCGTACTCCCGCGGCTACCCCCTCCAATCCCGGTCGAGATGAGCCACGCCTTCTCCTCGAGGTGGTCCCACGCGATCACCCAGTCGTACAAAGCGAGCGCCACGTCCGGGATGCGTGGCGTGAAGCGGTCCGCCGGCGGGCGCGCGACTCGCTCCAGCTCCGCGCCCCAATCGTAGCCGAGGTACCCCGCAATCCCGCCCTGGAATGGCGGCAAGCCGGCCAGGGGCGCACGCCGTTCCCCACGCAGCAAGTCGCGCGCAGCCTCGGGCGTCCGTGCGAGCGCGACAGGGTCGGCGGCCAGGAACGAAAACCGGCTCAGCGTGCCCTGAGCCGAGCTATCGAGGAAGAGGAGGTGCGGGAGTCCGCTGAAGCGGACGCAGGTGCCGAACGGGTCTGGAGCGGGAACGAGGGGTACGGCGAGCGTCACGGTCCCACGAATTTCTTGGTGGTGCCGCGCAACGCGCTTGCGCCCGGTCGTGGCCGCCACAGCGCCGTCTGCTCGATCAGCTGCGCCAGCTCCATATCGCTCGCCGTGACGCCGCCTGCGCTGTGCGTCCACAGCTTCACCTGCACCTTGCCCCAACTTACGGCGAGGTCAGGGTGATGGTCCGCGGCCTCGGCGAAGAATCCAATCGCGTTGACGAGCATCAGCGTGGTGGGCCAGCCGTCGGTTTGGTAGTCGCGGACGATCGCGCCGTTGTCGAGGCGCCAGCCGGGTAAATCCTTCAAGCGGTCGGTGATCTCGGAGGGCGAGAGCTTAGTCGAGGGTTTCACGGTAGCTCGCTGATTGGCCGAAGTTCTCCTCCACCTCCACCTCGATGGTCTTGAGACGGAGGGAGCCGAGCTCGGCGCGTACGCGACCGGCGAGATACTGCGCCAGCATCTCGACGGTCGTATTGGGGATCGGCAGGATTACACAGTCGCCGACGGGAAAGACGTAGCGCGGCTCACCGGCGAATGCCACGCGGACGCTGCCGTTGTCCTCGGAGATCGCCAGCTTGGGATTGTCGCGCGGCAGCAGCACGCGGTGATCGAGCTCCGCCGTGAGCGCGCGCATCACCTTCTTCACCGCGGAGAAGTCCACGACGAACCAGCTGTCGTGCTCGAGGCCGCCTTCGACGACCAGGCTGGCCCGATAGTTATGGCCGTGGAGTTTTTCGCAGCGATGACCGGCGAACGTGATGAAATGCGCGGCCGCGAAGACCAGGTCTTCCTTCGTGATCGCTACTTTGAATTCACCGCGGGTAGCCATACTTGCGGTAAATCTACTCGGGGGGAGTAGCCTCGCCCGTCGCCACGCGCCACACCTCGTCCGCCAGCCATTCCAGCCGCTGCTGGGCGTAATCGAGCTCCGCCGGACTCATGCTCTTGGCGCGGCGGGCGATCTCCCGGGCATGGCTGAGGAGCTCGTCGAGAACCTCCCGCAGAGGCCGATTCTGCCGCCGCTCGGGCACCGCGGGGGAAGCGGATGACCGTGTGGTCCCCGGAGGCGGCTGGGGCTGCCTGGGGGGGGTTCTGCCGCGGGGGTTCACGCTGTCTGGATCCCTGAGGCCCGGTCGTCCGCTTGCCGCAGCTCTTCCGCCGCCGCCCGCACCGTGGACGCGGGACCGTGCTCGGCGCAGTAGTTCTCGACCAGCCGCAGACCGAGGTAATAGCCTGAGCGCTCGGGGAGCACCTTCCCGGCGAGCAGCCGGGCCGCGGGACTCATTCCGCCCGACAAGTACCGCAGCCGCAGGCCGAGTCCCGAGGAGTCGAGGTCGCTGGCGGAGGCGCGTCGCAGGAAGGCGTCGAGCTCACGCAGCCGGCGATATTGGCGCCGGTTGTAGCCGAAATACTCCCACGGATCGAATCCCGGCGCGATCGCCTGGGACGCCGCGATCGCCGTTCCTTCATTCACCACCAGCTCGCGCAAGCTCGCGCGCGAGCCCAATTCCCAGGCGTCGTAGTAGCCGCCGCCCCCCAGCTCGCTGACCAGGCGGCGCATCGCCGCGCGACTCGACGGCGACGTGTAGCGCAGCGCGTGCGCGACCTCGTGCGCGATCCACAGCGGCAGCAGCTCGGGCGCGAGTCCCATCCCGTAGGTCTGCGCGTTCGTGCGACCGGTGAAGTGCTCCAGGCAAACGAACGCGATGCCGCGCCCAGCGACGACGAGCTCGCCGGCGTTCGCCGCGCCCACGCCGACCATCAGGTAGAGATCGACGGGACAATCGGCCTCGAGCATTTCGGTGGCGTGCCGCAGCGCGTCTTCGGCCACGGCGACGACGTCGACGTCCTCGAGCGTGCGCCTCAGGTCGGAGCGGTCGGCGCGCAGCGCGGTGGCGATGATCGGCTCGGCATGCGGCGAATCGGGGTCGAGCACGTAGTTCTGCCAGTACGCGCTCAGCACGGGACGATGGCGATCGAGATACTCGTGGTACGCCGCGGAGGGATCTGGCGCGGACAGCGTCGCGAGGAACTCAGGAACGAGATTTACGAGCATTGCGCGGTTGCGGACCCAATTTGGGAACGCAGCCGCCCGGTGACAAGCGCCGCCTATCGGATGGTGATGTCGAGTGCGACCGACTCCGACTTGACATTTCGCGTCAGGTCGGTCACCGCCACCGAGACACGATAGCGTCCGGGGGGAAGCTTGTCGGGCTCGATGACGAGCCGTTCCTGTGCCGTGCTGAACTGCGCGCCGCGCTCGAACTCGAATACTACGGGCCGCGCCGACCCGCCGAACAGCCGCGCGAAGGTCGACCGCAGCGGCGCGAAGCTGTAGCGCACCTGATAGCGGGACCGATTCCCGCCGTCCAGACCCAGGCCGTAGATCTCGACATACGCGGCGAGCGGAGTGGCGCTGTGGAACGAGAGATCCGCCGGCATGCCGCGCAGCGCCGCCTCGCGGTCGGGCAGCGCCGCGTTGTGCTCGATCGGCGCGAGCACGAGCGATGACAGATCGAGATCGACGAGCGAAAACATCGGCACGGTAACTGCTCGGCGAATCCGTCCCAGCGCACCGGCAGAGTCCATGTCGAGTCCGAAATCATAGGGGCCTGGGGGCACGCTGAGCTGCACCAGGTCGCGACCGCTGATCCTTAGTGGTGCGCCGCCCCGGTTCCACAAGGCCACGGCGAAGGAATCACCTCGCGCCTTGTAGTACACGTCGGTGAGGCCAAGCTCGGCACTCATGAAGACTGCGGTCCAGGCTTGAGCGACGAGCGGCGCTGGAAGTGCAGACCGATCGGTGTTCAACAGCACGTACGAATCGTTGACCTGGCGCCGCGATGTGGGCGCAAAGAATTCGTTCCGAGAAAAATGGACAGTGAGGGGACCCTCAGGGGTCCAGTAAAGCCAGGCTTCCCCGTCCAGGTGGCTCGTGCATCCGAGCGCGACAATTCCTTGTGCGGCGAGATCCGAGATGCAGTTCCCCTGCATGTCAGGCCGTCCGTAGCGAAGGAATACCAGTCCCGGTGCGGTGAGCCCTGCGCGAAACGCGAGCGGTACGGCTGTGTCTTGCAGGCTTCGCATACTCATCGCCGCAGCGCGGCGATCCGCCAAGCGAAGCTCCCACGATGGGCCGGGTATCGTTCCGGGCTCGGGCTGCACTGAGTCCACCAACTCCCGTTGGTCGTCGAACATGGAAAGCGCACGCGCGATCTTGGAGTGATAGAGGGTGCGCTGCGGGTGCAGGAGCCGGTACATGCGCCGCGCTTCAGCAAAGCGCGCATAATGCTCCTCGACGCGCTCGTTCTGGGGCGTCAGTAGATCGGGATCGCGCTGCGCCCAGAATCGCTCGAAGAACGCCCGGCGCTCCCCTGCTGCCAGTGCCGCATGACGAGCGACTTCATCGGGTGAAGCGATGAGCCAGGCTTCGTCCCAGAGTGCATCGGATGCATCCTCATCCGCTCGCGCGAGCGCGGAGTCGTGCCAGGCAAAGCCCGCATCTCGGCGGCCCACGAGCAGGTTGGCTTCGGCCCGGAGCAGGTAGGTCGTTACGGTCGATGGGACGATGGACGCTTCGACGGCTAGCAGCGAATCGGCTCCCGCGGCTTCCCCGAGCGCGATCAGCAGCTCGGCACGATGCTCGAGCGCGATGGGGTGGTCGCCATGCCTGGCGAGCGCACGCTCGGCCCGACGCCAGATGTCCGGGTTGCGATACACATCGCGGAACCGCTCCCACGCGTCTTTATAGGTCGGCGTCACCGCGAAGAGTCCCAACAACGCCTCGCGTGCGATCCAATCCCCGTCGTCGCTACGCAGATAGAAGCCGACCTTCATCTGCCAGTACCACGGCTCAGGGTCGGCAGGGGCCAGGCGGGCGGCGGTCCGGAATTCCTCTAACGCCGGAAATCGCCCGACAATGGGCCGCGCGTAGTTCACGCGACCCAATAGCATGTGTGCAGCCGCATCCTTCGGCCGCCGCTCGACGATTTTCGTGGCGAGCTTGAATGCCTGTCGCGTGTCGCCGGCGGTAAGCAGCGACTCGACGCGCGCCATCGAGGTGTCTTGGGACGATCCGCTCAGCTGCACGATCAGCGCCAGCGCGAGCGTGATCACGATCTAGGCCTTGGGAGGCGTGCGCATCCTGCGGCTGATTTCGGTGAGGAATTTGCGCTCGGCGGGGGTGAGGCTCTCGACGCCGCTCGCGTTGATCTTATCGAGCACGCGATCGATCTCGGCGGTTGCCCGAGCGTCGCTCTCGCTGCGTTTCGTGGTACGCGCGGACGGCGGCACGGCACCGCTGCGGCCGGCGCGCGGCGGCTGCGAGACCAGGACGCTCGACTCCGACATCTGACGGTCGCGGCGCTCCCCCCGGGTGACCCACCACTGTTGGCCCTTGAGGTAGAGCAGCGCCGTTGCTACACCGCCCAGGTGGGCCAGGTGCGCAATCGGGTCGCTCACGCCGGCGCGCGTCAGCGCACCCGCCCACGCGAGCACGAGGTCGAAGGCCACGATGCCGGTCACCAGCCACCGCGCGGGGATGGGATCCGGCAGGGGGAACATGAACACCGGATACTTTGGCCAATACCAGGCGAACGCGACGGTGACGCCGAGGGTCGCGCCGGACGCGCCGAGGATGAGGCCGACGCGTGCCCACTGCATCAGCAGGAACGACAACGTCGCACCGCCGAGCCCGCACAGCAGATAGAAGAAGAGGAACGCCCGCCCCCCCATTCTCTCCTCGACCGGACCGCCGAACATGAACAACACCAGCATGTTGAAGATGAGGTGCGGCAGGTTGACGTGCAGAAACATGTACGTGACGAACGTCCAGGGGCGTTCCCACGCGTGCAACGGGTCGAACCCGAAGGCGGACAGAAAGCTCGGGTCCACCAACAACGTCTTCTGAATCAGGAAGACGAGCAGGTTGGCGACGAGGAGCCGTCGCACCCATAAGGTCAGGCTGTACATCCGCTGCGGGCCCATCTCTTCCTCAGATCTCCAGGTCATCTCGGTGTCTTGGGTGTCCTAGTTTTTTATCCCCCTTGTCCCGCCCGGTTGTTCCGAGCCAGGCCGGCGATGCGCTCACACAGCTCAGGAAAGGGGATGCCCGCGGCCTGCGCGGCTTGTGGATACAGACTGGTGCGGGTCATGCCCGGCAGGGAGTTGGCTTCCAAACAGAAGATGTCCCCCTCGGGGCTCACCCGGAAGTCGATCCGCGAGTAGCCGCTGAGCTTCAAGGCGCGGTGCGCCATCAGCGCATACTCCTGCAATTGTCGGGCGAGCAGGGTATCGATCTTGGCCGGGAACGTCTCGTCCGACATCCCCGGAGTGTATTTCGTCTCATAGTCGAACAACTCGTGCTTCGGAACGATCTCGCCCACCGGAAGCGGGACCTCGCCCAGCACGCCCACCGTCAGCTCTCGCCCCGGGATGAATTGCTCCGCCATCACCTCATCGTCATAGCGAGCGGCCAGCTTCACGGCATTGCCCAAATCCTGTGCCTTCTTGACCAGAGTCATCCCGACCGAGGAACCCTGCTTGGACGGTTTGACGATCACCGGCCACCCCAGGGCCGTGGTCACGTCGTTCGGGTCGACCGGCGCCATGAACCACGCCGGCACCGGCACCCCTGTGGCGCGAAACAGCCGCTTCGAGAGGTCTTTGTCCATCGCCAGCGCGCTCGCCAGCGGACCGCTGCCCGTATAGGGGACGCCGATCACATCGAGGACCGCTTGCAACGTGCCGCCTTCCAGGGCACCACCGTGCACGGCGAGAAACAGGACGTCGGCGTCCCGCACTGGAGCCAGCTCCGCCAGCCCCTCGGACAACATCCGCCGTTCACGCTCGGCCAGGGCCTCGACCGCGGGTGGCGTGAGGCCGACCGCCCCGCCCAGCAACTCCCGCTCGGCCCGTTCATCGAGCAAGCCGCCGGCGAGATCGACCACCTGCACCGTGTGGTTGCGGCCCCGCAGCGCGGCCACGAGCTGGGACGCGCTCGCGAAGGCGACTGCGCGCTCCGCCGTCGCGCCGCCCGTGAGCACCGTGACCCGCATCAGCGGATTCCCGCCAGCTGGTGCAGCAGATCGTACCGGGTGACGATGCCGACGACTTTGCCGTCACGGCGAACCAGGGCAGCCGGGGTCGTGCGCGACAGCAGCGTGGTGAGCAGCGCAACCGGCGACTCGCCGTCGACGACCGGAAAGGGCGGGTCCATCACGTCACGAACGGCGCTGTCGAGGATCTTCGGCTGCCCGATGGCGCGCGCCATCAGCGCCTGCTCGGAGATGGCGCCCACGCCGTCATCGCCGTCGAGGACCGGGAGCTGCGACACGTTGTAGGTCGACATCAGGTTGAGCGCCTGCCGCACGGACGCCTCAGGCGTCACATGGATCAGCGGTGGCGCGTCGCTGTTCTTCGCGGCTACCAGCCGGCCGACCGTGGGCCGCTCATCGTCGATGAGCTGGTTCTCCCGCAGCCATTCCTCATTGTAGACCTTGCTGAGGTAGCGCTCGCCGGTATCCGCCAGGACGGTCACCACCAGCGCCTTCGGATCGTCCAGCCGGCGCGCGACGTCCAGCGCGGCTACGACGTTCACGCCGGTCGAGCCGCCGACGAACAGTCCCTCTTCTTTCGACAGCCGGCGTGCCATCTGCATCGCGTCCTTGTCGCTGACGACGATCCATTCATCGATCACATCCCAGTGCAGCGAGGTCGGAATCTTGTCGCCCCCGATGCCTTCCACCTTGTACGGGGCGCCGTCGCTCATCTTATGGCTCTTCGCGAAGTCGGTGTAGATCGAGCCTGCCGGGTCGCCGGCGACAACGCGAATCTTGGAGTTTTTCTCCTTCAGATATTTGCCGGCGCCGCTCACCGTCCCGCCCGTGCCGGGCGCGCACACAAAGTGCGTCACCTTGCCCTGGGTTTGCTCCCAGATTTCCGGGCCGGTGGTTTGGTAGTGCACTTCGGGATTCACCGGGTTGTAGTGCTGGTCCGCGAAAATCGCATTCTCGTGTGCGGCCGCGATCGCGCGACCCTTCATGATGTAATTGTCGGGATGATCGGGCGGGACCGCGGTCGGGGTGATGATGACTTCGGCGCCGAGCGCGCGCAGCAACCGCGCCTTTTCCTGCGACATCTTGTCCGGCATCGTGAAGATGCAGCGATAGCCTTTGACCGCCGCCGCGATCGCGAGACCGACGCCCGTGTTTCCGGACGTGGCTTCGACGATCAAGCCACCCGGCTTGAGCTTCCCTTCGCGTTCCGCCGCCTCGATCATGGCCAACCCGATACGGTCCTTCACCGAGCCGCCGGGATTGAAAAACTCCGCTTTGGCGTACACCGGCGTCCGGATCCCACGCGTGACCTTGTTGATGCGGATCAGGGGGGTCCAGCCGATCGTCTCGAGGACGTTGGCGTACGGCTTAGTGTGCTGAGGCACTCGTATCCGTACGAGCCTTGGTCGTGTCCGGCGGTGGGCGCGTCGTATCCGGCCGGGCTTTCGTGGTATCCGCGCGGGTCGTGTCGGGCGCCGGACGAACCACGGGCGGGCGAGGCCTCGGCCGAGCCGGTTGAGGCGCCGGCGGCGTCACCGGAGTCGGCGCGGGAGGGGGAGGCAACGTCACGGCGCCGGTGCGCGTGGTGCCGACCTGGCGAAACTCGACCGGCTGCAGGAACGCAGTTGCGACGGGGACGCCGTGCCGCTTGGCGGGGGCGAAGCGCAGCCCCGTTGCACCGGCGAGCGCCGCCGAGTCGAGTGCCGGATAGCCGCTGGGCTCGGCGACGCGCGTCGATTCGGGAATCAGTTTGCCCGTCGAATCGACGAACAGCCGCAGTGTCACGTCGCCTTCGACTTTCTGATCGAAGAGCGCCGGCGGATAGGCGATCGGCACGTCGGGATTGAGCGCCACCGGCGCTTCCGATTCGGGCGGTGGGGCCGCCTGACTCGTCTGCCCGTCGGACTGGGGCGCATTGCCGCGACATCCGAATAGCCCGATCAACCCCGCCGCAATGAGTGCCCTCACGAGCTTTTATCCTTGCGTCGCTTTTGCCAGGCCGCCAGGCGATTCAACGCGTCGAGTGGCGACAACGAGTCGACGTCCAGCCCGTCCAGCTCGAGCAGCAACGGATCGGGTGGGGCGGCGGCAAACAAACCGAGCTGCGTCGCGTCGAGTGGTGATGGCGGGCGTTGCTTCGCCACGTGGTGGCCCGCCTCGAGAAGTTTGAGGACCTGCCAGGCGCGCGTCACGACGGGCGCCGGCAGTCCGGCGAGCCGGCCGACGTGAATTCCATAGGAACGGTCCGCGCCTCCCGGCTCCAGCCGGTGCAGGAACACGATCTCCTCGCCGACTTCCCGAACCGCGACGTTGAAGTTGCGCACATGCTCGAGCTCTTCCGTGAGCTGCGTCAGCTCGTGGTAATGCGTCGCGAAAATCGTCTTGCAGCCGATGGTGTTGTGCAGGCACTCGGTGACGGCCCACGCGATGGCCACGCCGTCGTAGGTCGATGTGCCGCGCCCAATCTCGTCCAGTAACACGAGGCTGCGGCCGGTGGCGGCGTGCAGGATCGCACTCGTCTCGCTCATCTCGACCATGAACGTCGACTGGCCGCGCACCAGGTTGTCGGAGGCGCCGACGCGCGTGAACAGGCGGTCGACGACGCCGATGCTGGCGCGGCGACAGGGGACGAACGAGCCGATCTGCGCGAGCACGACACAGAGCCCCACCTGCCGCAGCAACGTGGACTTGCCCGCCATGTTGGGGCCGGTGAGCAGCACCACACGGCCGGCTTCGTCGAGCATGACGTCGTTGGGTATGAACGTCTCGCGCGGCATCATCCGTTCGACGACCGGATGACGGCTGCCCTCGAGCTGCAGCGTGAACCCGTCGGTCACCTCGGGCCGCACGTAGCGCTCCCGCTCCGCCACGTCGGCCAGGGCGGCCCAGGCGTCGAGCTGCGCCAGCAGTCCCGCGCTCGCCTGCGCTCGGCCGATCGCCTCGCCGACGCGGCGGCGCAGCTGGTCGAGCACTTCCGCCTCGCGGGCCGCGATGCGCTCCTCGGCGCCGAGGACTTTCGCTTCGTACTCCTTCAGGTCCGCCGTCACGTAGCGTTCCGCGCCGGTGAGGGTCTGGCGCCGCTCGTAGTCGGCCGGAATCCGCTCGCGGTTCGCGTTCGTGACTTCGATGTAATAGCCGAAGACCTTGTTGAATCCGACCTTGAGCGATGAAATGCCGGTACGCTCGCGCTCGCGCGACTGCAGCGCGGCGATGTATTGCTTGCCGCCGTCGCGCGCGGCCGTCAACTCGTCGAGGTCGCGATCGTACCCGGGTTTGATCGTGTCACCGTCATCGAGCTGCGCAGGAGGCCGCTCGACGAGCGCGCGGCCGAGCTCTTCGCCGATGTCAGTCAGCAGGTCGAGGCTCGGCACGACGATGTCTCCTTCGAGCCCGCTCAGCGCACCCGCGACATCGGGGAGCCGCAGGATCGAGTCCCGCAGCGCGCCCATCTCGCGCGGGTTGGCGCGGCCCAGCGCCGCGCGTCCTGCCAGGCGTTCAAGGTCGCGCACACCATCGAGCGCCTCGCGCAGCCGCTCGCGGCCCCGGCCGTCGCCGACGAGCACCTGCACCGCGTCGAGCCGCGCATTGATCGCGCGGGGGTCGACGAGCGGCGCCAGCAGCCAGCGGCGCAGCAGGCGGCCACCCATCGGGGTCAGCGTCCGGTCGATCACGTCGAGCAGCGTGGCGCCTTCAGCTCCGGCGCGGAGCGGCTCGACCAGCTCGAGGTTACGGCGCGTCATCTCGTCGAGCGGCAGCACGTCGCCGCGCCGCACGATCGTCGGGTGGGCGAGGTGGGGCAGGCCGCCGGGTTTCAGCTCGCGCGCGTAACGAAGCAGCGCTCCCGCTGCCCCGACGGCAGGACGGTCGTCCGCACTGATCCCCAGTCCATCAAGTGATGCGATGCCATAGGTCCGCAACAGGTCGTCTCGCGCAAGGTCAGGGTCGAACTCCCATGCCTCGCGGACCGTGACCGTTGCCACGTCTGTGATAACGGCGACCTCGCTGGGCAACACCAGCTCGCGGGCTTCGTAGCGCGCGAGGGCCGGTGCGATGTCGCTCTCGGGCACGACCTCGAGAATGAGTTCGCCAGTGGTGACATCGAGGGTGGCGAGCCCCGCGGCCGTGCCGCGGGGATCGAGCGCGACGATGTAGTTGTTCCGATTCCGGACCAACCAATCATCACTGAGCACGGTCCCCGGGGTGACGGTCTCGACCACCGCTCTGCGCACCACGCCCTTGGCGAGCTTAGGGTCTTCGATCTGCTCGCAGATCGCGACGCGGTGCCCCTTGGCGATGAGCCGGCGCAGGTACTCGGTGGCCGCCTTGACGGGCACCCCGGCGAGCGGGACTTCCGCCGCCCCGCCGTTGTTGCGCGACGTGAGCGTCAGCCCCAGCTCGCGGGCGGCGAGCTTCGCATCGTCCTCGAACATTTCGTAGAAATCGCCCATCCGGAAAAACAGGATGGTTTGGGGATGGCGGGCCTTGATGTCGCGGTACTGCTGCATCAGCGGCGTTTCCGTCGCTCCCCCGGTGGTCACGGCTCCTCCACCACGAACGGCTGGCCGCCCACGCGGGTGCGCAGCCGATGTTGGGTCCGCACCGCCTCCTCCCGCGTCGCGTAGCGGCCGACGCGCACCTTGAAGAAGCCGGTCGAGTCGCGCACGACGCGCGCTTCAAACCCCATCACCTTGAGCCGGGTGAGCATGTCGTCGACTTGCGCGGCGCTCTTCACGGCGAGCACCTGCACCGCGTACGCGTGGGACGCCGGCGCGGGCGCGGCGGGGGCGCGATTCGCGGTATCACCCGGGGGTGACGGGGACGTCGTCGTCGTCGCGGTGGTCGTGGACGCCGGGCTGCAGCGCGCCGCGTAGAAGCTCACCTGATTCTTGAATTCGACGTCGTCGCCGGCGCCGTCCAGCGACTGCTGGATCAGCTCGCAGCCGCGCGTTTCGTTCTTGAGCTCGAAGTACGCGCGCGCGGCGGAGAAATTCGCGCGCGCGCGCAGCGGCGAGTCGGGGTAATCGCGGTTGAGCCGCTCCGCGACCTGCGTCGTCTGCACCGGGTCGCGCTGCGCCCAATAGAGCTGGGTGAGCAGCAGCAGCGCGTCGTCCGCCCATGGGCCCGTGCCATACTCGACAATGATCCGGTTGAGATTCGATGCCACGGTCGTCGCATCGGGCGCGATTTTCGCGGCCGCGAGCAGCGCCTGGGGATACGCCGAATCGCCCGGTGACAACGTTGCCAGCAGCCGGCGCACGATTGCACGCCCGGAATCGACCTGGCCGGACTGCGCCAGGCGAAGCGCTTCGACGAGGCGCGTATCCGTTTGGGCGACGGAAGGACGGAATGGCGGAAGGATGGAAAGAACGACTAGAATGGCAATCTTCATTCCCATTCCGTCCTTCCGTCCTTCCGTCCGTTTCACGCCGCCTCCTTCTTCAGCACCGCAAACCCCAACACCAATTGCGTCACAATGCCTCGGTCGTCGGACACGGTGGCGGTCTTCAGCGCATTGTCGGCCGCGAGCGCCGCACGCAGCGCTTGGCTCAATTCGCCCGTGGTCCAATGCGCGCTCCAACCGCTCCAGTTTGCCGCTTCCTCTTTATAGCCGCGCAGCCCGTAAGGGCGCGCCGCCAATAGTTGGCGAAGCACGATATCCGGCAGCCGCCCCGCGTTCGCTCCGCGATCGCGCTCGACTCGCGCCAGTGATGTGCCCACCAGGTGGGTGCCGAGCAACGAGACGATCTTCACCCCACTCATTCCCGCCTGTTCGAGCACGGGCTCCACGAGCTGCGCGGCCGGCGCCGCGCGACGCTCCAGCGCCGCGTGAACGAGGTCGTAGGCCGTCTCTCCGCGGCGCACGCCCACCAGGCTGGTCACATCCGCCGCGGTAATGCTGCGCGCCGCCCCGCCCGTCAATGCGGCCAGCTTTTCGAGCTCGCGCGCGAGCGTGCTGAGGTCGTTTCCGACCGCGGACAGGAGCAAGTCTACGGCATCCGGCGCCAGCGTGACCTTCAGTGTCGCCGCATGATGCTGCAGCCAACGGGGCACGCGCTCCGCCGCCAGCGGCTCGAACAGCACGGAGGTGGACGCCTTCACAAAGTCACTGTCCGGCTCTTCGCCCGCTGCGACGACGAGCACAAGGACCGTGGTCGGATTCGGTTGGGCGAGATAGCGAATGACCTCGTCACGCAGCTTCGTCTTGCGCTTGCCGAGCTGCTCGACCGCTCGGATCACGACCGCACGCCGCTCGGCCAGCATCGGCGGGGTGTTCACCAACGCATTGAACGATTCCGGCGTCAGGTCAGGCGCGAAACGGACGTCCAGATTGAAGTCGCGATTCGATCCCACGGACGCAGCGAGCAGAGCCCGGATAGCCTCGTCCTTGAGGACATCCTCGTCACCGTGGAGGAGATAGACGGGCTGGAGGGCGGTCTTCTTGACGTTCCGCAGGAGGGCGTCGAGGGCAATCGCCGGCATACAGGCGAAGTTACCGCCCCCCTCTGCCCCGAGAAAGGCCGAAAAGCTGCTAGCGACCCGCGGATGCGGGCTGGAAGATGATCGTCGGCGGCTGCACCAGCGCGGTACCGTACGGGTACGGGTTCCCGCCGACGATGCTCGCTCGCGGATCCTGGAACGAGACGAAGGGGAGTCCCGCCGTTGCCACGGGCTTGGGGAACGCGGCAGGTGGCAGCAGCGGTGCACGCATGATGCGAGGGCGTTGTCCGATTTCGAAGAACAGCAGAACCATTGCAGCCAAGACCAACATCGATGCCGACACGCCCGAGCGCGCCGGAGGTCTCGGTTTACGCCGGCGCTCCACCGCGATCCTCGCATCGAGGCGCTGACGAAAGTCTGCGGAGAGCGCAATCGGCCGAGCGAAGTGAAGGGCCTCGACGGCCTGGCGAACGGTTGCGTCGTAGCGGCGGCACGTGGTGCAGTGTGCCATGTGTCGCGCGAAGCGCTTCAATTCCGGGGGGGACGCGATTAACCCGTCCCGGAATTCGCTATGTCGCTCCAAGAACTCGGTGCACAGCATGGTCAAAATGTACCACCCCGGCCACGGGGTGTTCCGCAGCCGGGGCTTTTACGGCGGGGCTGTGCTTAAACGAGGATGGGGCCGATGAGCTGGGCGAAGCTGTTTCGTGCCCGATTCAGGCGACTTTTCACCGTCCCCAAATTGCACCCGGTGATTTCAGCGATCTCCTGGTAGCTCTTCCCCTCGAGCTCCCGGAGCACGAACACCTCCCGGTGGTGTTCAGGCAGCCGCTGGACGCACTGGTCCACCGCATCCTTCAGGAACCGTTTGCGGTACAGGTCGTCCGGACGTGCAGTCGTATCCTCGAACTGCAGCGGCCGATGGTCAGCTTCCCAGTTCTTCTTGATGGTCTGGAACAACACCAGCGGATTGCGGCTGCGGTTGCGCAGCTCGTTCTTCGCGAGGTTGGATGCGATCGTGTAGATCCAGGTCGAGAATTTCTTGGTCTGGTCGAAACGGTGCAGGTGACGGAACACCCGGATGAAGACTTCCTGCACCAGATCCTCAGCCCGCTCGCGGTCGCCGATCGTCCGATTGACGAAGTTGAGGAGGCGGGTCTGATAGCGGTCGACGAGAGTCCCGAAGGCCTGGGGCTCACCAGCCAGATGCCGCATCACGACCTGGCCGTCGTCCAACTCATGCAGTGCTTCGCGCTGTAACGCACGCTGCGTATCAATGGCTGGCGTGGGGCGCTTGAGAGTGGTCCGCATAGGTACCCTTTTGTTTCGAACCGGAACAGGGAACGTCTTGCCCTGATTCACCTTATGAGGATTCAGCACGAACCGTGCCTCCCAGGCTGGTGAACTAACCCTTTATTTTACAACCGGTTGCGATTCGCAGCGGAATGCGAAATGGGAATATTGTCCCAGCCTGGGGACGACGCAATTCCACATTCGATCTAGATCCGAGGAGCGAAAGGACTAATGCTCCAGAACGAAACCCGCCATGAAGAGGATGCACAGCACCGTCTTAGCGTCACAGATCACCCCGTCGCGGATCAGCTGTAAGACTTCCGACAGCGGCTTGGGAGTCACCTCGATGAATTCGTCTGGCTCCCGCGCATGTTGGCCCGCCGTCAGGTCGGCTGCCCAAAAAAGGTGTATCCGTTCGTCGGTAAAACCGGGCGTCGTCCATATAGTAGTAAGACGCTCGAGCCGCCCGGCTTTCACACCGACTTCCTCCAGCAGCTCGCGGCGCGCGCACACCTCCGGCGCTTCGCCCGGATTCAAGCGTCCCGCCGGGATTTCGATCAACGGCCCGTTTGCGGCATAGCGGTACTGCTCGATCAGCAGGATCGTTGGGTCAGCACCGCGTGGATCGGACGCGAAGGGCAACACAGCGGCCGCCCCCGGGTGCCGTACGATCTCGAGCTCTCCCGTCGAGCCGTCGGGAAAGCGCACCGTGTCGACGTCGACATTTATGACCCGCCCGCTGTGAATTCGTTTACTCGCGAGCTGCATCATCCACTCCGTTGTCTAGTGCTGGAACAGCCAGGTAAACGGGACTTTGAACCCTTCTGCGAACAGATACCCCGTGTTGCGGCGCAAGCTGGCATGAATCGGTGAACCGGTGGCAGGCGAGGTATAGGGCACCAGGCCGAGACGCCGCGCGATGATCTGCAACCGCAGCATATGGAAGCCGTCGCTCACCAGCAAGACGCGACGGCTGTCTTTTCCCTCGAACCAATGCCGTATCTGATCGATCGACGTGTAGGTGTCGTCGCCGCCGGCGAGCGGCACGACCACATCGCCGGCCAGGCCGAGGCGCAGCAGATAATCGCGGCCCACGTTGGCTTCGTTGAGGGTGTCGCGCGCGCCGACGCCGCCGGTGACCAGCACGATGGGCGCGAGTCCCCGCTGGTACAAGGCAGCGGCGTGATCGAGTCGAGCGCGAAAAACGGGAGAGGGTCGGCCGTTGTACTGCGCGGCGCCGAGGACCGCGATGGCATCGGCGCCGGTGGCTTCATCGCGGGCGGCGTGCACGGCCACCGAGACGACGACCGCGGCCCATCCGAGCGCGATCAGAACGATCGCAAGGACAATTCCGCCAAGGGCACGCCGTCCGGTCCAGAATGGCATGCCACAAGATACTAAGGCCGGGTCAGCAACTCCTCGAACAGATCGAGCGCCCGCGGGTCGTCCGATTGCCCCAACCAGAAGATCGCCTTGCGCCGCAGATCGGGATCCTTGTTCTGCCTGGCGATGCGGATGAGCGCGGGCACCCCTTCGTCGCGCGGTCGCTGCGACAAGGCAAATACCGCCGTCTCGCGCACCTCGCGGTCCGCACTGCCGTCGTCGACCAGGTCGGTGAGTCCGCGAGTCGCCGCATCCCCGGCCGCCTGCCCCAGCCAGAAGACGGCCGAGCTCTTCACTTTCCGCGACACGTTGTTCGCGTGCGCGATCTTCAGGAGGTCGGGCCAGATCGTGACGCTATCGGCGAGTACGGCGGGGAAGATCGCCTTCTCAGATGCGCGACTCTCATCCTTCGATGCCAGGGCAAGCAGGTAGGTCGCGGCGTCCTTCGTGCCGACGGTGCCGAGATCGGTGGCGGCGCTGCTGGGCCGCCATTCGCCGCCGACGTACACGCGGAGGTCCGTGATGGTGCCGCTGCGCTTGGTGAGTGCGACGCGCACCGGCCCGGAATCGCACGGCATGTCCCAGTCGTCGTGGTCGTCCCAATTCCCGTCAACCTGGCGATTGTGGCAATTCCCCTTGTCGCAATCCCAGCTGATCATGTTGCGGCCGTTGCCGTACACGCCGGGCTTCGCGGCAAAGCTGAAGCGGACCGAGCCGTCCGGGGCGCCGGCGACGCGCCGTTCCAGCGACTGCTGCTGAAGCAGCAACAGAGCTGCGAGTGTAAGGGCGATCATTGGTTGATCAACTCCTGGAGATACTGCGCCGCGCGCGGGCTGCGCGACTGGCCGATCCAGAAGATGGCCTTCTTCCGCAGCTCACGGTCGGGATCGTTCTTCCCGATTTGAAACAGCTTGTCGAGCGCGGCTTCTTCGCGGCGCTGCGAGTAGACGAAGATCAAGTGTTCCTTCATTTCACGACCGTTCATGCTGTCGTACAGCCGCACCAGGTCGGCGACGTCGACGCTGTGCCCCTGGCCCGCCCAGAACAGGGCTTTCTTGCGGATTTCGATGTCCTCTTTCGAGTTCAGCGCGATATCCATGAGCCAGCGATAATTATCCGTGCCGCCCATTTGCGAGAGGGAAAAGATGATCTTTTCCTTGAGATCGTCGTTCTCCACCCTGGCGTACAGGTCTTTGAGGAATTGCGCGTTCTCCGGAGAATTGCGCTGGCCGAGCCAGAAGATCGCCTTCTCGCGCATTTCCTCCGGCGCGTCCCGCCGCTCGGCGTACGCGCGGAGGATCGACGCGGAGCGACTGCTGTTGTGCTGGGACAGCGCGAAGATCGCCTTGTCCTGGATCTCGGGATCGGTGCGCGGATCGCGCAGAATCGAATCGAGCGCAACAACCGTCTCCTCCCCGGGCACTTGAGAGAGCCAGAACACCGCCTGCTCCCGGACCTCTTGATCGGGATCCGAGCGCACGGCATTGAGCAGAATGGCGGATGTTTCCGAGCTGCGTTTCTGGGAGACGAGGAACACCGCCTTGCGGCGGAGGCACGTCGACCCCGTGTCGCGGCGCGCGAGAATGCTCTTCAGAATCGGCACCGCGCGATCGGCGTCCATCTGCAGCAGCGCATTGACCGCCGCGATGCGAATGTCGTCCTCGTCGTCGCACGATTCATTGCGCAGGTGATAGGTGCGTCCGGGCCGTGCAATCATGGCCGGGACGGGACCGACGGGTGGTGTCGCGGGGATCACGGGAGTCGCCGGAGCGA
>Ga0137415_10001666_pt1 | contig 22028 bp, 19 predicted proteins | sample CZODoug3_1_1_16f_FD_183082 | JGI IMG/M metagenome (GOLD analysis project Ga0137415, IMG submission 183082) | Vadose zone soil fungal communities from Angelo Coast Range Reserve, California, USA - CZODoug3_1_1_16fungal (Hybrid Assembly) | ecosystem: Environmental > Terrestrial > Soil > Vadose...
GGGACCGGCCAGGCGTTTCCGCTCGACGAGTGGCTCGACTTCGCCGCATACCTTCGCTCACCGGCCTACGAAGAGTTCTACGGCCCGTTGGGGATCCATCACGTGCTCATCGTCCGGCTCGCCCACTCCGAGACCGAGAGCTTCCTGTTCGGGTTCCACCGGGCGGCCAGTGAGCCCCGTTTCTCCGACGCCGACGTCGCGCGGGTGGGCACCCTGCTTCCGGTGCTGGGCTCGACGTTGAGCAGGGTGCGGCTGGCCGAGGAGCTCGAGCGGCTACGCGGGCGCCACCTGGTGACCGTGCCGGCGCTTGCCGAGCTGACCCGCCGCGAACGTGAGATCGCCACGGACGTCGCCGAGGGTCTGGCCAACAAGGAAATCGCCCGCCGCCGCGGCATCAGCGTGCACACGGTGGAGAACCATCTGCGGTCAATCTTCCGTAAGACCGGTGTGGACAGCCGAACGAAGCTTGCGCTCGCCGCCGGTACGGACGGCTCACACCCAGGTTCTGAGTAGTCGACTTCGACCATGGCTGCCGGCGGCACGCGGTGGCTAGCGTCGCGGCAGCGGACCGCCAGCCGGGGCCGCCTCCGCTCGACAAAGGGGTCGACGAACCGTGCAGACGAGTTTCGGCCAGCCGGTTGGCGCGATTTGCCAGATCGCGTTCACCGTGCCAGACCTGACGTCCGCCATACCCGTGTTCGCGGACCGCCTGCACGCCGGCCCGTGGATGCTGATGGAGCACTTCCACCCGCCGACCCAGCACTACCGTGGTAAGCCCACCGATCAGGACGTCAGCCTCGCCGTCGCCTTCACCGGCTCGATGATGGTCGAGCTGATCGAGCAACATGACCCCGGTCCCTCCGTCTACCGGGAGACCGTCGACCGTCAGGGCCACGGCTTCCATCACTTTGCCGTCACCACCACCGAGTTCGACACCGCCGAGGCCGCCTACCGGGCCACCGGTTACCAGGCGGCCTATACAGCGCGGACGGGTCCCGCGTTCGGAGATGCGCGGGTGACCTATTTCGACAGCACGGCGGACCTGCCCGGGATGATCGAACTGATCGAGCTGACGCCGGAGGTCGACGCCTTCTTCGGCTCGATCAGGGCGTTGTCCGTGGACTGGGACGGAACCGACCTCATCCGCGGGCCCTGAAGGAGGCAGCGATGCCGGAAACTCGCTCGGCAGCACCGGAAAATCTGCGCAGCGGCGTGTTCATGCCGCCCTGGTCACTGCCGCTCACCCTGAGTCCCGCCACGGCTATCCGCCGAGAGATCGAGTTCGTCGAGTTCCTGGACCGCGTTGGCTACGACGAAGCCTGGATCGGGGAGCACCACTCGGGCGGGATGGAGATCATCGCCTCGCCGGAGCTGTTCATCGCGGCGGCGGTCGAGCGCACCAGCCGTATCCGGCTCGGCACGGGCGTGATCTCCCTGCCGTACCACAACCCGTTGATGACAGCCGACCGAATCGTCCAACTGGACCACCAGGCTCGCGGGCGGGCGATGTTCGGCTTCGGACACGGCCTGCTGCCCGCCGACGCCGCGATGCTCGGCATTCCGGCCGATTCGCAGCGGGGCAGGATGTCGGACGCGGTCGACGTCATCGTGCGGCTGCTCGCCGGTGAGACGGTCACCAAACACACCGACTGGTACACCCTGGAGGAAGCCACCTTGCACGTCGGCCCGTTCACCAGGCCGCGTCCCCACCTGGCCGTCGCCAGCGCGATCACCCCCTCCGCTGGGCGGATCGCCGGTCGCCACGGGATGGGCATGCTGTGCGTGGCGGCGGGCAGCGGCCCGGGATACGAGGTTCTGGACCTGAACTGGCGGATCGCCGAGGAACAGGCCGCCGAACACGGCCACACCATGGATCGCTCCGAGCTGCGGCTGGTCGCACCGTTCCACATCGCCGAGACCAGGGACCAGGCCTTCACCGAGGTACAGGAGGGGTACCAGCGGTGGTCGGCGTACATGTACGACACGCTCGAGGGCGGCCCGTCGCTGCTCGGCCTCGACAGCCTCGAGAAGATCAACGAGGAGGGCCACGGCGCGATCGGCACGGTGGAGGACGCGGTCAATGCCCTGCACCGATACTGGACCAAGTCCGGTGGTTTCGGCTGCATCCTCAACCAGCAGACCCACTGGGCCGACGACGAGACCACCCGACGGTCCTACCGGACATTCGTGGATGAGGTCATGCCCGCGTTCACCGGTTCGACCGGCCCGAGGCACGGGTCCCACGAGTGGACGCGGAACCGTAGGGCGGACCTGAGCGCGCGCAGCCGGGGTGCCGCCAACAAGGCCATCCAAGCCCACTTCGCCGCGTCGGACACAAGCCGACCGAACGGTGGCGAGCCCGCAACGGACCCCGCAACGGCAAGTCCGAATGTCTAGCGGACAAGGTCCCACAGAAGCCGGTTGCTCCTCAGCTGGCAGCCCGCCGTAGATCGGCGAATCGATCGAGTTCCGCCCATTGCGTGTCCGGGTCGCTCGGGGCAAGCAGCAGCAGAATTCGGTTGAATCCCAGCTGACCGAGTTCACCGATGCGTTGGACGCTCCCGCTGACGCCGGTCAGCTGATAGGCGGTGATGGCGGTGAAGTCGAAATCCGTGATGGGGCGGCCTACCCGGCCGGCCTCCGCACGGATGTTCGCCATCCCCGCTTCTAGGTCGTTCTGTCCGTCCATGGGCATCCATCCGTCGCAGTATTCGACGATGTGGGCCGCGATCCGGGGGGTGGCCGCCGCGCCGATCAGTACCGGTGGTCCGCCGGGTTGGACCGGCTTCGGCCAACTCCACAGTGGATCGAAATTCACGAACTCGCCATGGTACTCGGCGATGTCGTTGTTCCAGATCTGACGCATCGCCAGCACCCGCTCGCGGGTGATCTTCCAGCGATCGCGGTGCTCGACGCCGTGGTCCCGCAGCTCCTCCGCATTCCAACCGGCGCCGATTCCCAGCACCTGGCGACCCTTGGCAACAAGGTCCACACAGCTAATGGTCTTTGCAAACGTGATGGGATGGTGCTCGGGCATCAGGCACACGGAGGTTCCCACTGTGAGGCGCTCGGTCACCGCGGCCGCGGCGGTCATACACACAATGGGATCCGAGATCTCGCGGAAGTAGTCGGGCATGTCGACGTCGAGTAGGAACTGTGCCTCGCGGGCGGGCACGTGCGAATGCTCGCCGAAGAAGACTGAATCGAAGCCCTGGGCCTCGGCCCAGCGAGCCAATTCAACTGGCTGAACGGTGTAATGCGTCTGCATCGAGCAAATCCCGATGTCAACCATTTCTACCTCGCCTCTTGACGCTGCCGGACCGTGATGTAGCCACGATGGCCGTTGTGCGCCCGGACAAGAAGGGTCGGTCTTCCTAGGTGCGCTACACCTAGGCACCACGAGCCGACCGCGTCACCCCAGTGTCTGCTCCAGTCGATCGGTCACGAGCTTGAGGAACCGTGACGGGTCGCTGAGCTCGCCGCCCTCCGCGAGCAGGGCCACGCCGTAGAGAAGCTCCGACATCTGGCCAAGGTCGGTATCGCCGCCACGCTCGGCGTGGGCCGCCCGTAGGCCGGTGACCAGTGGGTGAGTCGGGTTGAGTTCGAGGATGCGTTTGATCCGCGGCATCTCCTGGCCCATCGCCCGGTACATCTTCTCCAGTGTCGGCGTCATGTCGTTGGTGTCGCCGACGATGCATGCTGGGGAGCTGGTGAGGCGGGACGAGAGACGGACCTCTTTGACGTTCTCCGACAGCGTGGTCGTCATCCAGGACAGCAGGTCCGCGAAATCCTGCTGTTGTTGCCGCCGTTCCGCGTCGGCCGCCTGTTTCTCGTCGTCGGTGTCGAGGTCCACCTGGCCCTTGGCTATCGATTGGAACTGCTTGCCGTCAAATCCGGCGACCGCGTCGACCCACATCTCGTCGAGCGGGTCGGTCAGCACGAGTACCTCGTAGCCCTTGGCGCGGAACGCTTCCATGTGTGGCGAGTTCTCGATCATCGCTTGGGATTCGCCAGTCATCAGGTAGATGTGTTCCTGACCGTCCTTCATCCGCTCCACATAAGCGCGCAGGGTTGTCGGCTCCTGGTCATCGTGGGTCGAGGTGAACGAAGAGATCTCCAGGATCGTTTCGCGGTTGTCCGGGTCCTCGAGCAGCCCCTCCTTGATCGCGCGGCCGTACTCTTGCCAGAACGTGGCGTACTTCTCCGGCTCGTCGCTCATCATCGTCCTGACCGTGGTGAGTACCTTCTTCACGACGCGGTTTCGGATCAGGCGGATCTGGCGATCCTGCTGGAGGATTTCCCGGGACACGTTGAGTGACAGGTCTTGCGCATCGACGACACCTTTGACGAATCGCAGATATTGCGGGATCAGCGCCTCGCAGTCGTCCATGATGAATACGCGCTTGACGTAGAGCTGGACTCCACGCCGGGCTTCTCGCATGAACAGGTCGATCGGGGCCTGCGAGGGGATGAACAGCAAAACCTGATACTCGAATGTGCCCTCCGCCTGCATCCGGATGGTTTCGAGCGGATTTCTCCAGTCGTGGGTGATGTGCTTGTAGAACTTGTGGTACTCGTCCTCGGAGACCTTGTCCTTCGGGCGCGCCCACAGTGCGGTCATCGAGTTGACCGTCTCAGGTTCGGCGTCGCCGTTTTCGGCGACCATCCTGATCGGCCAGGTGATGAAGTCGGAGTACCGCTTGACGATCTCGCGGACCTTCGCCGCCGAGGCGTAGTCGAAAAGATGGTCGTCATCATCGACAGGCTTCAGGTGCAGGGTCACCGCGGTGCCCTGTGGTGCATCCGCGATGGGTTCGATCGTGTAGGTGCCGCCGCCGTCGGACTCCCATCGGATGCCCTCGTCAGCACCCGCACGGCGGGTCACCAGCGTGACCCGATCGGCCACCATGAAGCTGGAGTAGAAACCGACGCCGAACTGGCCGATCAGGCTCTGGTCGCCGGCCGCGTCCTGCGACTCCTTCAGCGTCCGGAGGAACTCGGCCGTACCGGACTTCGCGATCGTGCCGATGAGGTTCACCACGTCGTCCCGGCTCATGCCGATGCCATTGTCGCGTACGGTGATCGCGCGGTGGTCGGCGTCGAGGTCGATCTCGATGTGCAGGTCCGTGGTGTCGGCGTCGAGATCCTTGTCCCGGTACGTCTCGAGCCGAAGTTTGTCGAGTGCGTCGGAGGCATTGGAGATCAGCTCACGAAGGAAGATGTCCTTGTTCGAATAGATCGAGTGGATCATCAGCTGCAACAGCTGCCGCGCCTCGGACTGGAACTCCAACTTTTCGACCGGCGACCCGACTGACATGGTGCGCAGACCCCTTCCAAACCCGGATGCAGAGATGCCGCGAAGTATACCCAACGTCCTTGTCAGGCGTGGCCCGCCTTTGTTTCCAGGCGACCGTCGTGCGGCGATCTAGCGAAATGCCTAGTAGACCGTCGAGCACTAAAATAGAACCTATCCACAAATGCCGAACAGCCCGGACCTCGCCGAATACGGGCCACCGGGCAGGTGGTCGAAGGCGAGCCCTCGAGGTGCGGGCGACGCCGCGGGTGGGTGCGAGCCCCGGTGGTTCGGGTCGAGATCGCGAGCTTCACCCCGGTGGACGATGGGGTTCGGGCTCGGTGTGGCTACTTTGGAGTAGATGGAACGTCAGCCGCCCAGAGAGTGTTCGCGGCGGGTGGCGCCGTGATGGTCAGGATCATCACGCGGCTGTTGCGGCTCTCGGGTTGGTCCGCGATGCGTCTTTCGTTCCGCCCGATCGCGGTTGATTGGAACGAGGTTTCCACCCCCCGACCGCGGCACCGAACCGACCCCGGCCTGGCCAGCTTCAGCGACGTTGCGCTTGCCTCGATCGGTGAGCGTTCCGCCTGGCTGTGCCTGGCGCTGCTGATGGCCGCCAAGGTCGCGGCATGTCACGGTTGGCTGCGCGTTCGCCTCGGACTCGACCCCCCATGGCCGCACGAAGCGCAGCGGGGGCCACCGCTGAGCTGGTGAGCACAGCGAGGTTCGACCACACATCTCGTGAGGGGCACTAGGGACGGATCGACGGGTCCCAGCCTCTGCCGGCTGTGGTCTCGATCCTGCTATGCGTCCCGAGCCCCCTAGCCATGGGGACCCCTCGGCCAAGGCCCATCCGACTCAGACCCGGCGGAATCTCGTAGCGCGGCCACGCTTCCGCTGCTCAGACCAGGAGACCACAACATGGTCCAATTGCATCAAGTTCGGCTGGTGGACGACCTCGATGGGCGGCCGGCCGACGAAACCATCTTGTTCCAGTGCGACGGCTACACCTACGAAATCGATCTCTCCAACGAGCACGCCCACCAGCTACGCCAGGCGCTCACTCCGTTCATTGCCGCGGCTCGCCCCGCACACCCCGGGAGACGCGAACCGTCAGCCCTGACCCGGCAACAACGCGCCGCTCGCGAGCACAATCAGTCGGTCCGTGCTTGGGCGCGCGAACACAACGTCCACGTCAACCGACGGGGCCGCATCCCCGAGCAGATCAAACGCGGCTTCGACGATGACATCACCAGGTCCGATCCGTGATCGAACTGGCGCCCACCTCGTACTGGTCGGTCACCAGATATAGGGACGGGGCTGCCCGGTGAGCTCACCTCGAACCCTGCCCAGGGTGACCCCCCGGGCCCCCTGTTCCGCGCTCCGGCCACACGCCATACCACGGTGACGGCACGCAGCTCGACGTCGCCGCACACGAGGAGCCACGCTTTGCTCTGCGTACCTATACGCACAGGGTGCTCCGGCCGTTGCGTATAGGTGCGCAGAGCAAAGCGACGGCGAACCACTGACCGACCGGTGTCACCAGTGCGCTACCTGTCCGGCGTCCACCGGGAACGCGACGCCGGTGACGTTGCGGGCCGCGTCGGAGACCAGGAACAGGACGGTGTCGCTGATGTCCGACACCTCCGACCACGGCACCGGCAGCACGTTGAGGCTCTGGGCGACGCGCTCGAACTCCGCGGGCGTCGGGTTCTCCCGCCCCGGCAGGAACAACTCGTAGGTCGCCGGGTTCCGCAGCATGTGCGTGTTGACGCTGTTCGGGTGGATGGTATTGACCCGGATGTTGTGCCGCCCGAGCTCGAGCGCAAGCCCGCGCATCATCCCCACCAACCCGTGCTTGGCGGTGACGTAATGGACGCAGTTCTGCAGTCCCCGCATGCCCGCCACGGAGCTCGTCATGACGATCGACCCGCCTCGACCCCCGTCGATCAGGTGCCGCAACGCCGCCTTCACCGTCCACCACACACCGTTGAGGTCGATGTCGATCAGCGTGGTCCAGTCCTCCGCCTCGAGATCGACCGCCTTGCTGTAGTGGGCAATCCCCGCGTTCGCGAGGACGATGTCGAGTCGCCCGAACTCGGCGACGCCGGCGTCTACCACCTTCCGCAGCGCGGCGGGATCCCGCACGTCCGCTTGCTGGGCGACGATACGCCGCCCGGTGGCCTCGACCAGCCGAACCGTCTGATCCAGGTCCGCCGAACCGGACATGGGGTAGGGAGCTGTGCCGACCGGTGCGCAGATGTCGACAGCGATGATGTCGGCGCCCTCTTCGGCCAGGCGGACCGCATGGCTGCGACCTTGACCACGACCGGCACCGGTGATGAAGGCGACCTTGCCCTCGACGAGTGCACTCATCTTCTCCCCTGTCGAATGCAGTACATATTATATCGATATACTAGGTCGATACTTTGCCCGCCGTCCAGCCAGCGCGGGGTCAGACCGTCGGCAATGGGGCGAGGCCGTGCTGGATCGCCAACAGCGCCGCCTGCGTCCGGGATTCCAGGTGCAGCTTTGCCAGGATGTTGCTGACGTGCGTCCTGGCGGTTCGCTCGCTGAGCGAGAGCTGTTCGGCGATCTGCCGGTTCGACATGCCCCGCGCGACCAGCGTGAGGATCTCCCGCTCACGAGCCGTGAGCCCGACGAACGTGTCGGTGGGACCGACAATCTGGCGGGTGAGGCGCCGCGTGATCGCGGCATCGAGATGCATCTCGCCCCTGGCGGCGGCCCGGATCGCCGTGGCGATCTCCTCCGGCGCCGCGTCCTTGAGCAGGTAACCGGCCACGCCGACCTCGATGGCCCGCCGCACCCTGGTCAACTCCCCGAAACTGGTCAGGATCACGATCTTGGCGTCGGGATGGCGCCGCGCGATGGCCTCCGTCGCCGCGACACCATCGAGGCGGGGCATGACCACGTCCATCAACACGACGCTGGGGGCCCGCCCCGCGCTAGCGAGCCGATCGAACGTCACGACCGCCTCCTGCCCATCCCCGGCCTCGGCGATCACCCGGATGTCGGGCTGAACCTCGAGGTAGGCCTGCACCCCTCGGCGAACGACCGCATGATCGTCGACGAGCATGACAGTGAGCACGACCCCGGCAGCGCCCTGAGCGGCCTCGGTCACGGTTCGTCGGCCTCCTGATACCGACCAGGGCCGCCGATCCGCAACAGCGTGCCGACCGTCACGCGGACCACGCAGCCGCCCGCGTCGGTCGTGCCGACCTCCAACCCACCGCCCCAGCGTTGCGCCCGTTCCCGCATCGACACCAGGCCGAGCGTAAGCCCGTCCGCCGCGTGTTCGCGGAAGCCGTGGCCGTCGTCGCGGATCTCCAGAACAAGCGTGTCGCGGTGCGCGTCCGGCACGTGGAAGGCGATGGCGACGGTGTGTGCGTCGGCGTGCTTGACCGTGTTGTGCAGCGCCTCCTGAACGACCCGGTAGAGGTCGTGCTGCAGATCCGGCGGGAGCTCGGGAAGCTCGTCGCCAGCCTCGACGGCGATCACCAAACCAGTGTTCTGCTCGGTCCGGGCGGCATGCGCCCGGACCGCGTCGAGCAACCCGCTACTCAGCGAGCCAGGACGCAGTTCGAACATCAGCTCACGCAGGTCGATCAGCGCGTTCTTCGACAGCTCAGCCAGCTCGCCCGCGACCGAACGCAGCCGCTCGTGGTCGACGTCGTCATGCCGCGTGCCACGGTCCCGCTCCAGCTCGACGACCAGCGCGCTCGCCCGCATCCGCAGCGAGAACACCTGCTGCACAACCGAATCGTGCAGGTCACGAGTGATCCGCTTGCGTTCCTCCTGACGAGCCTGCAGGGCGCTGCGCGCCAGCAACCCGGTGTAGTCCACCGCCATCGCCGCCTGATCAGCGATCGCGGACAGGAACGCGACCGCCTCCTCGTCAGGATCCTCACCCGGGGAGAAGAACGCGTTCAACACCCCGACGCACCGGTCCCGAGCCAACAGCGGGACGCTCGCGAAACCGTCCCACTCGGGCATGCCCAACAGCTCACGCATGGGAGCCCAGGCGGAGTCGACCATGTCCTCGGCCATGCGGTGGCGCACCACGACCGGACATCCGCTGTCGATCGCCTCGAGCATCTTCAGCGTCGCACCCCGCTCCCGACACTCCGCGAGCCGGCGAGTGAAGCCAGCCATATCGAAGGCGGGCGACCCGGTGAACCCCGCGGTCCCGACCACCTGCAGCTCCCGGTTCGGACCAGAAAGCACCAGGATCTGCACAGCGGCCAGGGCCGTGCTCTCGAACACCGCGTGCGCGACTGTGTTGAGCGTGACCTCGAGAGACCCCGCGTCGGCGACGCTTGATGCCGCGCGCGCAATCGCCGCAAGCTGACGCTGACGCCGCCCGTCGGGCGCGAACAGGTGCCGAGGAGCGGTGTCCGCCCCGATGGCCGCGTCGGCGCGCCCGGCACTCACAAACTGAAGACTGCAAGCTCAGTCCGAGGCTGTCAAACAACCCGTGCCTCGGGCTCCCCGATGGAGGCGGCCGAGGGCCGCAGCACCGCCTGGCTCACCAGGGCCATGGCCACCAGACTGACCGCGGACAGCACGGCGACCAGCGTGCTGGTCGACAGGGAGCTGCCGGTTCGGGCCAGCAACGCGGTGGCGGCCAGCGGCGCGAGCCCACCGCCGATGATCGAGCCGATCTGGTAGCAGAGCGAGGCGCCGCTGTAGCGGACCTGGGTGGGGAACATCTCGGCGAGCAGCGCGGGCTGCGGGCCCGTCATGATCGAGTTGCAGAACACCATGACCACCAGCGCGACGGCAATCAGCGGGATCGCCCGGGTGTCGATCAGCAGAAACATCGGGAACGCCCAGGCGACCACCAGCGCCGCACCGATCAGGAACGTCCGCCGGCGGCCGAGAAGGTCGCCCGCCAGCCCACCGAGCAGCATGAACACGACCCATAGCGCGGAGACCGCGGTGACCACCCAGAGCAGCGTGGTGTTGGGTAGGCCGAGGGTGCCGGTTCCGTACTGCACCATGTAGACGGAGACCATATAGCCATTGGTCGGGCCCGCGATGGTGATGAGGCTGCCGACGATCAGGCCCCGCCAATGACCTCGTACCACCGCGACGATCGGCCACCGCGAAATGGCACCCTCGGTGCGGGCCCGCTCGAACGTCACCGTCTCCTCGATGCGCAACCGGATCACGATGCCGACCACGACCAACGCCGCGCTCGCCAGGAACGCGATACGCCAACCCCAGTGCAGGAATGCCTCGGTGGAGATCAGCGCGGTGAGGACGAGGAAACTCAGCTGGGACAGCATGATGCCGGTCGGCAGACCCAACTGTGGGAAGCAACCGTAGAGCGAACGGCGGTTCGGCGGTGCGCTCTCGATCGACATCAGCACGGCGCCAGCCCATTCACCGCCGACGCCGACCCCCTGGGCCAGGCGCAGCACGACCAGCAGGATCGGCGCCCACACGCCGATCACCGCCGCCGTCGGCAGGACGCCGATCAGGGTGGTCGCCACCCCCATCGTCATCAGCGAAGTCACCAACATCGCCTTGCGTCCGACCCGATCGCCGAAATGGCCCATGATGACGCCGCCGAACGGGCGGGCGAGAAATCCCACAGCGAACGTGCTCAACGCGGCCAACGTGCCACCGAGCTCGGACAACCCCGGGAAGAACTGCGTCCGGAACACCAAAGTCGCCGCGATCCCGTAGATGAAGAAGTCGTACCACTCGATGGTCGTACCGATGTACGCCGCGACCGCAACACGCAATACCCCGCGGGCCGGAGCGATGGACGTCGTTGTCATGGTGGCCGTCCCTAAATTCTGTAGAGGTCCCGCGCATTGCCAGCCAGAACAGCCGACCGTTCCTCTTCCCGGAGCGCGGCGAGCAGCCTTTCCCCGCCGTCCCCGTGGTCATGGGGATAGTCCGAGGCGAACATCAGCAGCTCAGGGGCGCGAACCATCTCCAGGGCCTGACGCACGTGCTCCGGGTCGTGCGGAAGGTGTGCCGGCTGCGTGGACACCCGGAAGTGTCGATAAAGGTAATCCGACGGCTTGTGCAGCATCCACGGAACCTCCCGCCAGACGCCTTTCCAATCCTTATCGAACCGCCACATCAGGGCCGGAATCCAGCTGAAGCCACATTCGAGCAGCGCTACCCGCAGATCAGGGATTACGTCGAATACACCCTCGGTGATGAGGCTGACGAGCTGGGCCTGGGCCACCACCTGCGAGTTGGTCAGGTAGTCCTCAAGATAGGTGTGGGTGAATCCGGTGGGCGTGGGCGAGCTCCCGATGCGACCCCACGCATGCAGCCCGACCACCAGGTCATGGCGCGCGGCCGCCGCAAGCGCCTTCCGGAAGCGCACGTGGCCCAGCCGGTTGTCGAGGCCCCTGACCGGGAGCAGAACCTGCACGAACCGCTTGTCACCGCCGAGCCGGTCGATCTCCTTGACGGCCGCGTCCGTGTCGAGCGTGGGGATCGTGAGGCTGCCACGCAGGCGGTCGTCACGGTCGAGCCACTCGGTGCGGATCCAGTCGTTGACCGCGCTGGCGATCGCCGCCTCGTAGTACGGGTTGCGGTTGGTGGCGAACGGCGTTGTACAGGTCAGGATCGAGACGCCGTCGTCGCGGCGGTCGAGCAGCTGTGCGCGCAGGGCGTCGACGCGGTCCGGCGGGAACGTGCCGGCCGCGCGAGCCTCAGTCGTCGCGCTGGTCGCCGCGGCCGGCGGATACGCCCCGACGAATGACGGCGAGAGATCGATCTCGGCACCCCTGGCATATTCCATCCAGTACGGGTTGAGGTAGGGCTCGAGGTCGCGCAGCGACCGGGGCGCACAGTGCACGTCGACGTCCACGATCAACTGTGTACTGACCGCCGGGTGTGGATCGACGGCGGTCACCGGCTGCTCCCCGCGCGGTCAAGCTGGTAGAGGCGCTTGGCGTTGGAGAACAGGATCCGCTTCCTGAGCTCCCCGGGGAGGTGGCGCAGCGCCGAGGCCGGGGAGTCGAAGTCCCAGTGCGGGTAGTCCGAGGAGAACATGATCCGGTCGGCCATTCCACTGTGCTCGATGATCTGCGCAAGGTGCTCCGGGTTCTCCGGCTCCTCGATCGGCTGGGTGGTGAACCAGAAGTGCTCACGGAAGTACTCCGAAGGCGGCCGCCGCAGGTGGGGTACCTCGTCGCGGAGCTGCGACCAGGCCGCGTCCATCGCCCACATCAGGGACGACGCCCAAGCGGTCCCGCCCTCGACGAGCACGACTTGGAGGTCGGGGAACTCCTCGAAGACCCCCTCGCAGATCATGTTCAGCACCATGGCGATCATGGTGTTGGCAGCCCAGGCATGCACCTCGAGGTAGAACGAAGGCCAACCAGCCCCCTGGTGCTGCTCCAGCCCGCCGAAATGAGCCGCGACAGGCAGTCCTGTTTCGACGGCGGCGGCATAGATGGGCCAGTACCGGGATTCCCCCAGCGGCTGGGTGCCCACGCTCGGCATCAAGACCTGCACGAACCGTGGATCTGATGCGCAGCGTTGAATCTCGCGAGCAGCCTGTTCCGGGGCTTCGTGAGGGATGCAGATGGAGCCTCGCAACCGAGGCTCCTCGGCCAGCCAGTCCTGCTCGATGCACTCGTTGAGCGCCCGGCTGAGCTCGACCGACGTCGTACGGTCGCCGATGCCAAAGGCCTGCGACTGTAGCGGGATGAGGATGGCGTGCTCGATCCCGAAGCGATCGAGCAGCTGTTCCCGCATCAGCGGCAGCGAGTTTCCGGCCACCCCGTTCTCCGGGCGAGCATCCAGCCGCCTCCCACCGTTTCGCACGCGGGGGTAAATCTCGGGTGCCATGGGAACGCGATGCCATACGCCAGGAACCGCTCCCGAACCGGGCTGCTCAGGTGAGCCGCGATCTGTTTCGGCAGAATTATCGGGTGGGTATCGGCGTCGACCGAAGCGGCGCATTTCCGAGCTTCCGGTGCTGCGCGTGCGCCCGTGTCGTGCTCCGCTACTGTGGTCATGTCTCGATGCCTTTCAGATCGACGAGGACGGCTGGCGCGAAGGACGGCTGCTGGTATCGACGACCACGTAGTCGTCGTCGATCCGCACATCGAACGTCTCCACCACATACGGGCCCGGAACACGCTCGTTCGTCTGCTTCTCAAGACTCTCGGACAGAACCCGCCCGGGTTCGACAGCCGTTCCGTACCCGCGGACCGGCGGCTCGCCCGGCCCGAGGAACGACTGGCCGGTGGCGATCTCGTACTCCCAACCGTGCCAGGGGCATACCACCAGCGCCGGCTCAGCATCGACGCTGAATTCCCCGGGCGAGTCCGACCGTACCCACGGGGCAATCCGACCGGCACAAAGCGGCCCGCCCTGGTGAGGGCAAGAATTGTTCAACGCATAGAAACGATCACCGATCCGGAACACCCCTATGGAACGGCGCCCGACATCCACCACTCGCCGTTGTCCGGGCAGAAAGTCGGCCACCCGACCGACGACAATCTTCATTGACCGTTCCCCTTTCACACCGCAGCGTGCTACCCGGCGCTCACCAGTGAAGACTGTAAGCTCGACTGGTGGCTGTCAATCGTTGAGCGAACAATTGCCGAAAATGTCGGTAGCCACCAAGGACATTTGACTCGGCCCGGTCGAGTCATTTGACTCGAATCCGCTTCACCAGCACCCGACCTATCGGCGCGGTTCGCGCGGCATGCCGAGCCCGCGCTCGGCGATGAGCGTGCGCAGCACCTCGTTCGCGCCGCCCGCGATCGTGTACGCGCGGGCGTAGAGGAAGGCGTCCTGCCACCATCCGGCGGCCTTGACGTCGGGGTCCTCCTCGGTCAGCAGTCCGTCGACGCCCTGCAGCGCCACGCCGAAGGCGGTCAGGTCGTGGTTGACCTCGCTGAAGAAGATCTTCCCGATCGGCGCATCACCGACCGACTCCGTCCCGTGCAGCACCCGCGACTTGGCGAGGTTCACCATCGCCGCGTTGACGTACACCCGGGTGGCCAGCTCGCCGACCTCTTGGTGCACCGCGCTGTCCTCGAGCGCGGGACGACCGTTGCGCACCGTGCCGTCGGCGAGCTCGAGCAGGTCGTCGAGCGCGGCGAACATATCGATCCCGTAGACCGCCGTGCCGGACCGCTCGTGCACGAGGCTGTGGGTCGCCACCCGCCAGCCGTCGTTGACCGCGCCGATGACGTTCTCGGCGGGAATCCGGACCCCGTCGAGGAAGACCTCGTTGAAATCGGTGGTCCCGGTGATCTCCCGCAATGGCCGGACATCCACTCCGGGAGTGCGCATGTCCAGCGCGAACGCGGTGATGCCCCGATGCTTCGGGGCGTCGGGATCGGTCCGGGCGAGCAGGTAGCCCATGTCGGCGTGCTGGCCGTTGGTGGTCCACACCTTCTGGCCGTCGACGACGAACTCGTCACCCTCGCGGCGAGCCCTGGTCCGCAGCGACGCCAGGTCGCTTCCCGCGCCGGGCTCGCTGAAGAGCTGACACCACAGGTCCGCACAGGCGCGGATGCGCGGCAGGAACCGCTGTCGCTGCTCGTCGGTGCCGAACTGGATGACCGCCGCCGAGGCAAGCGCCGCCGCCCCGATCGGTCGCCACGTCCTCGCCCGGGTGATCTCCTCCACCACGATGAACGCTTCCAGCGGGTGGGCATCGGGGCGACCGCCGAACTCCTCGGGCCAGTCGATGCCCAGGTACCCCGCCTCAAACAGGGCGGCGGTCCACTTCCGGATCGCCGGCAGCATCTCCGGTTCGGGCGCACGGGACCCCGCATGCCGCTTCGGGCCCGGTGCGTGCTCGGTGATGAACGCGCGGACCTGCTTGCGGAACGCCTCGAGCTCCGGCATGACCTCCAACCGCATCGTCAGCCGCTCCAGTGCGTCGATGTGCCACTTTGGGATACTCTAACCTGCCGACCGACCCAACGACAGTGTCGTCGATCTGGTCAGATCACGCGATACCTCTCGACGGAAACCGATGGAAGAGGATACTTTCAGGCAGTCCTGATGAGGTGGCGCCGCGAGCCGTTGCGTATAGGTGCGCAGAGCAAAGCGAGCTCGACAGGGCCGCGGCGTGAGCGGGGTGATACGCGGTGAATTTCGAGCTGACCGACGAGCAGGCGATGCTGCGGGAGGCGTCGCGGAGCCTGCTGCGGGACCAATCTTCGATGGAGCAGGTCCGGCGGCGGCTGGACGACGGCCCGGACGTGCCCGCCGATGTCGACCCCACGCTGTGGCGCCTTGCCGCGGAGCTGGGATGGGCCGGGATCGCGCTGCCTGAGGAGTACGGCGGTTCGGGGCAGGGCCTGGTCGAGCTCTCGATCGTCGCCCAGGAGATCGGCCGTGCGCTCGCCCGAGGACCGTTCCTGCCCACCGTGCTGGTCGGCAACGCGGTCGCCCGGGCCGGCTCGCCCGAGCTCCGCGCCGAAGTCCTGCCCGCGCTGGCCGACGGTTCGGCCAGTGCGAGCTGGGCCTTCGCCGAGCCGGGTGCGCCCTGGACCCTCGACGGCATCCGGATGACCACCACGACCAGCGGCGACACCATTGTCCTTGACGGGATCAAGACAGCGGTGCAGGACGCCGACAGCAGCCGCTGGCTGGTGGTCACCGCCCTGTACGAGGGCGAGCCGACGTCGTTCCTGGTCGACCGGGACACACCCGGGCTGAGCGTGCGACGCCAGCACGTGCTCGACCTCACCCGGTCGTTCTACAAGGTGCGGCTCGACGGTGTGCGCGTTCCGGCCAGCCGGAAGCTGGACGGCGGGCCGGCCGCGATCCAACGACTGCTCGACGTCGCGTGCGTCCTGTACGGGGCCGAGGCGATCGGGGTGATGGACAGGATGCTGGCCCTCACGGTCGAGTACCTGAAGGTCCGCGTGCAGTTCGGCACCGTGATCGGCACCTTCCAGGCGGTCAAGCACAAATGCGCGACCATGGCGATGCTCGTGCACGGCTCGCGCGCCGCTCTCGACTACGCCGCGATGGCCACCGACGCCGGAGCACCCGACGCCTCCCAGGCGTGCTGCGTCGCGGCCTCATTCATCTCCTCCAGCGTGGGCGACGTCGCGGGTGAGGCGCTCCAGCTGCACGGCGGCATCGGCTTCACCTGGGAACACGACCTGCACCTCCATCTGCGCCGGGCGAAGGTCGACGGGGTGCTCTACGGTGACGCCGCCGTGCACCGCGAGCGGCTCTGTGGCCTGCTGCAGCGCACCCTGGCAGCGCTCTGAACGACTCACGACGAGGACGACGCATGGAGATCAAGGGCAAGAAGGTGGCGGTATTCGGCGGCGCGTCCGGGATGGGCCGCGCCACCGCGCGGCTGCTGGCCTCCCGAGGCGCCGACGTCGCGGTGCTCGACCGACCCGGCTCGGGTGGCGATGCGGTGGCCGCGGCGTTCGGGGGCGCGTTCCACGCCGTGGATGTCACCGACTTCGCGGGCGTCGAACACGTCCTCGCCAGCGCGGTCGAGGGCCTCGGCGGGCTGCACATCGCCGTCACCACCGCCGGTGGCGGCACCATCGCGCGGACCATGACCAAGGACGGTCCGCACGACCTCGGCGTGTTCCGCGCGGTTCTCGACCTCAACACGGTCGCCACGTTCAACATCAGTCGGCTGGCGGCCGCCCACATGAGCACGAACGACGCCGAGGACGGCGAGCGCGGCGTCATCATCAACACGTCTTCGATCGCCGCCTTCGAGGGGCAGATCGGGCAGGTCGCCTACACCGCGGCCAAGGCGGCCATCGCCGGTATGTGCCTGACCATGGCTCGCGATCTGGGCACGCTCGGGATCCGGGTGCTGGCCATCGCACCCAGTCTCTTCGAGACGGGCGCCACCGCGCGCCTGACCGACGAGGTCCGGACCGCCCTGGTCAAGGACGCCGCCTTCCCGAAACGCATGGGCCGGCCGGAGGAGTACGCCAAGCTCGCCTTGGCCATCGTCGACAATCCGATGTTGAACGGCCAATGCCTGCGGCTCGACGCGGGCCAGCGCTTCGCGCCCAGATGACGCCCGACGACATCCCAGCCGGCAAGCTGGCATCCCAGGTGGCCCGGCGGATCGAGGCAGAGGTCATCCGCCGGGGGTGGCCGGTCGGCGAGTCGCTCGGCTCCGAGGTCGACCTGCGCGAGCGTCACCGGGTGAGTCGGTCGGTGTTCCGCGAGGCGGTCCGGTTGGTCGAGCATCACCAGGTCGCCTGGATGCGCCGGGGGCCGAACGGCGGCCTGTTCGTCTGCGCGCCCGATGCCGGCCCCGCGACCCGGGCGATCGTCATCTACCTCGAGTACCTCGGAACGAGCGTCAGGGACATGCTGGACGCCCGGGTCCTGCTCGAGCCGATCGCGGCGTCGCTTGCGGTCGAGCGGATGACGGAGGACGGCATCGCCGCGCTGCGGGAGTCGCTGCGGGCCGAACGACGGCACCCACCCGGTGCCAGTTCCAACAATCGGATGCACGTGATGCTGGGCGAGCTGTCCGGGAATCCGGTACTGATGTTGTTCATCGACGTGCTCACCCGCCTGACCAACCGCTACGCGATGACGGTGAATCGCACGTCCGAGGCGGTCGCCGAGCGGGCCCGGATCGACCCGGAGGAGTTCCACGGCTCAATCGTCGACTCGCTGGTCGCGGGCGATGGCGCTCGGGCTCAGACCCAGCTGATCGACCACCTCACCGAGATCTCCGAGTGGATGGATGCCCATCGCGGCCAGCGCCCGATCGTCAGCGGCAACGCCACAATTCCCCAGCTAACCGACTCACCCCGTACCAAGCTCGCCGAGATCCTCGCGGCTCGCATCCACGACGAGATCGCCGACGACGGATGGCGGATCGGTTCCGCCCTGGGTTCGGAATCGGATCTCCTGGCCCGCTACGGGGTCAGTCGCGCGGTGCTGCGCGAAGCCGTCCGGCTCCTCGAGTACCACGCGGTGGCCCGCATGCGTCGAGGCCAAGGCGGTGGCCTGATCGTCTCGGAACCCGATCCCCAGGCAAGCATCGACACCATCGCCCTCTATCTGGACTACGAGCGGGTCACCGCGGCGGATCTGCAGGTGGTGCGCGACGCGATCGAGGCCGGCACCGTGGCGCGCGTGATGAAGCGGCACCGCGACCCCGACGTCGTCGAGCGCCTCGGAACGGCCGCTCGGCTGGCCACCGACGGCCCGCCCGGCCAGACCTCGAAGAACGACGTCTTCCACACCGAATTGGCCGAGCTGGCCGGCAACCCCGTGCTCACCCTGTTCCTGCGCATCATCACCGACCTGTTCCGCCGGCACGTCGCTCCCCGGCAAGCCCCTTCCATCGGGCACGAGACCGACGAGGAGGTGCGGCGCATCCACGAGCGCATCCTCGCCGCGATCGTGGACGGTGACGAGGGGGTCGCAAAGCACCGGATGCGGCGGCACCTCGCCGCGCTCACCCCGTTCTGGCACTGACGCCAGCTACGTGGCGGCGAGCCCAGCCACGATGTCGCGCCGCACGAGCTTGCCGGTCGCGTTTCGCGGCAGCTCGGGCCAGCACACGATCCGATCCGGGGTCTTCGCCCCGCGCAGCACGCCGCGGACCTGCTCGCGCAGCGCCGCGACGTCGAGCTCGGCGCCGTCCCGCGCCACCACGACGGCCTCGATGCGCTGTCCCCACTCCTCGTCCGGCACGCCGACGACGACGGCGTCGATGACGTCGGGATGGCGCAGCAGGACGTCCTCGATCTCCGCCGGGGCGATGTTCTCCGCACCTCTGATGATCGTGTCGTCGACCCGGCCCTCGATGAAGAGGTAACCGTCGGAATCCACATATCCCTGGTCACGCGTGTAGAAAAAGCCCCCGTCGTCGACGGCTGTGCCGCCGCCGAGGTACTCGCCGGATACCTGTTCCCCGCTCACCCAAATCTCGCCGGAGGTACCCGCCGCGACGATCGCGTGGCCGTCACGGATCTCGATGTCGACCCCGGGAATCGGCTTCCCCGCCGACGCGAGCCTGGCCCGCACCTCGGGGTCCTCGCTGGCGATGGCCTCCCGATGCTCCTGGGGGCCGAGCACGGCGATCGTCGAGCTAGTCTCGGTCAGCCCGTAGGCGTTGACGAAGTCGACGTGGGGCCACTCCCGCAGGGCGGTCTCGATCACGCGTTGCGGCATCTTCGCCCCGCCGTAGGCCAGGGACCGCAACGACGGCACGGACCGGTCAAGACCCGCGCCGTACATGATCCGGGCCAACATCGTCGGGACGACCATCGCGCTCGTGACGCGCTGCGCCCGGACGAGCTCGAGCCAGCCCTCCGGGGTGAACGACTCAAGCACCATGACACGACGTCCGGCGAACAGATTCGTCAGCGCGTTCGACACCGCGGCGATGTGGTACGGCGGCACGCTCATCAGGGCGGCCTCGTGGGCATCGGCGCCCGCGAACTCGACCGTGCCGACGACGTAGGACACCAGGTGCTGGTGCCGGAGCACGACGCCCTTCGGGGCCGAGGTCGTGCCGCTGGTGTAGATGATCACGGCCGGCGACTCGGACTCGACCGCGTCCGGCTCCGGCTCCGGCTCCGGAGCCTGCGTACCGCCGGCGAGCTCGAGCCACTCACCGGGCGTACGGGTGGGCAGGCCGACCGCCTCGAGAACGGCCCGGTGCTCGGCTTCGGCGATCGCGATGCCGCGCGGGTGGCGGGCCAGTAGCCGCACGAGCTGGTCCTTGCCGAGCCGGTAGTTGACCGGCACGAGCGGCACGCCGGCGCGCGCGGCGGCGAAGAGGGCAGCCGGGAAGGCCGGGCCGTTCGCCGCCAGGTACACGACCGCGTCGGCTCCGGCCTCCCGCACCAGCCGCGCGCCGCCGAAGGACAGCTCCCGGAGCCGGGCGGCGCTCAGGCCATCCTCCCGACGTCCGGTCACCACGCGGTCGCCGAATCCGTCAGCCGCCATGTCCAGCAGCATCGTCACGTTCATGGCACGTCGCTCCGTCGTGTCGCCGGCGGGGGGTCAGTCCGATGCCGGCAGCGGCTTGGCGGCCTTGATCGGGATCGGCACACCGTTCGCGGCGAGGGTGCCCTTGCCGGCCTTCGTGCACAGCAGCTCCAGCCCCAGCTCCTCGGCGGCGTAACGCTTTCCGAGCATGCTCCCGCCCATCAACTCCGGATCCAGAGCGCCGGCCGAGGCGAGCGGGATGTCCTTCGGGGCCATGTCCACGCCGCCACAGGTGATCTCGAGATCGCGGTCGGGCGAGCGGATGACCACCACGGTGGTCGAGTCAACCGGGCTGACCAGCGTCTGTCCGATCCGCGGCTTCATTGCGGCGCCCTTCGAGAGCGGTGAGCAGGGTGTGCGGGATGTTCGGACCACCCGCGATATCAGAAAAGAGTACACGACTAGCGAAGACCCGGGGAGGCTCTCGACCTAGTCTCGCACCGTACTTCCCAGGCAGGGCCACGACTGTCGCGAGCCGTCGCTGGCTGCGTGCACGCCGCGGCAGCGAGAGGATCGAAGCTACAGTATGCTTAATTCGGTCTTCGCAGCCAGGTCCCGACTCGGTGCCCGCTGATTCACATCGCGAGGAGCCTCATGTCACTCGATCCCCGCATCCGGGCACGTCTGCACCTGCCGGCCGTCTGCGCGCCCATGTTCCTGGTGACCGGTCCCGACCTGGTCCGGGAAGCCTGCAAGGCGGGATTGATCGCCGGGCTGCCGCGAAACAACGTCCGGTCACCACGGGAGTACGACGGCTGGCTCGGTGCGATTCGGCGGGATCTGGACGGGTACCTCACCGATCATCCGGATGCCCGAGTCGGACCGATCGCGGCGAATCTGAGCACCCGGATGGAACCCGATGAGCTGCGCGCACACCTGGACATCTGCGAGCGGCACAACGTCGAGATCATCATCACCGCGAACGGCAACCCGGCCGAGGTCGTCAAGCAGGTACACGACAGAGGTGGCCTGGTCTTCCACGACGTCACCACACTCCGGTTCGCCGACAAAGCCATCGCCGCCGGCGCGGACGGCCTGACCTGCATCGGCGCCGGGGGCGGCGGGCACTCCGGCAGGATCAGCCACCTGGCCCTGATTCCGAAGATTCGGTCAATGTACGACGGGACGATCATCATGGCCGGTGCGGTCACCACCGGGGCGGCGATCCGGGCCGCCGAACTCTTGGGCGCCGACCTGGCGTACCTCGGCACGAGGTTCATCGCGACCCAGGAGTCCATCGCCGCCCACGGACACAAGGAACTCGTCCTGAGCCAGACCTCGGCCGACCTGATCTACACCGACAGGATCGCCGGCGTGGCGGCAAACTGGCTCACGGCATCGATCCGCCGAGCCGGGATGGAGCCGGACGCGATCCCCGAGCCCCTCGGCACATTCCGCTACGACCATCTGCCGGAGGGCATCACCCCGTGGCGGAACCTGTGGAGCGCGGGTCACGGAATTGATCTGATCGACGACCTGCCCACCGTCGGCGAGTTGGTGCGGCGACTGCGGGCCGAGTACGTGGCGGCCTGCGCCATACCGGACATGGTTGAAGCCGCACGGTTGGCCGACGAAGCGCTCGACACCACGCGGCACGCCTGACCCTGCAGGATGTGACTGACTCATACAGAAAGGTCCACATGTCTGCAACCAAACTTCCCGACTGGTACGACCCTGACGTCTATCCCGAGTGGCGGCCCTCGGCTCCGTGGGTCATGGAAGACATGATCGCCGCGGAGCCACAGGTGACCGCGAGCACGGC
>Ga0137415_10001667_pt1 | contig 22012 bp, 21 predicted proteins | sample CZODoug3_1_1_16f_FD_183082 | JGI IMG/M metagenome (GOLD analysis project Ga0137415, IMG submission 183082) | Vadose zone soil fungal communities from Angelo Coast Range Reserve, California, USA - CZODoug3_1_1_16fungal (Hybrid Assembly) | ecosystem: Environmental > Terrestrial > Soil > Vadose...
TGATCTCCGTCGTCCGGCAGTGCGCGGACGGGCTGCGCAGGGCGCACGCGAACAATGTCGTCCACCGGGACATCAAGCCGGGAAACATCATGATGTCCGCCGCAGGCGAGGTGAAGATCCTCGACTTCGGCGTCGCCAAGCTGCGCGACGCCAAGAAGGACCTCACCGGCGAGGCGGTGCTCGGGACGCCGTACTACATGAGCCCGGAACAGGCCACGGGCTACGCCATCGATGCCCGCAGCGACATCTATTCCCTGGGGATCACCGCGTTCCAGTTGCTGACCGGTCGCAAGCCTTTCGAGGCGAAGAGCAAGGTCGACGTGATGCTGATGCAGGTGAAGACGCCGCTGCCGCAGATCGCGCAATTCGTTCCCTGCGACGAGCGGGTGGCCGGCATCGTCGAGAAGATGGGCGCGAAGAAACCGGCCGAGCGCTATCAGAGCTGCGCCGAGCTGATCGCGGCCATCGATGCGCTGCCGCGTCCGCTCGGCGGCCGGGGGGGCACGGCGGCGCCGTTCGAGGAGAGGACGCGCCTGTTGCCTGCGGCGGCGCAACGGGCCCGAACCCTGTCCGCGCCAGGGCAGCGGCAGCGCACGCGATCGCGCCCGGCGGCGAAGCCCTCTTCCGTGCCGTGGGGGGCAGTCGCCGCCGGCGCGGCGTCGGCCATTCTGCTGCTCGCAGCCGGGGGATACCTGTACCTGCGTGGCCGGACCGCCGGCGTCGGCGGCGTCCCCGAGACCGGCTGGATGTCGCGCGGCGGCTTGCGGAAGGTCCAGAGCACGGGCGGCTATGGAAATTGCGTCTTCTCCACCCGCGAGGTGGAGCGCGGCGCTGACGATCCCACCGCGCTGAGCGCCGTCTTCTCCGCCACCGACCCGATCCACGGGCGCTGCTACTTTCCTCGCCCTGTCGGCGAGAACAGGTCCGGCCAGATCCGGGAAGAGCTGTGGATCGACGGCCGCAAGCGCGCGCAGGTGATCTTCGATCCCGCGCTTCCGCCGGAGGAAGACCAGCTCAGCCTGCAGTTGAGCGGCCGCCATGCGGCGAGGCTGCGCGAGCTGTCGAGTGGGAAGCACAAAGTGGACGTCTGGATTTATCGGCAGGCGGGCGACGGCGACAATGCGGTTCCGCTGGCCGCGGGCGAGCTGGTGGTGCGCAAGTGACTGTGCTCTGCTAGAAGGCGCGCGCGTGTTTGCGCGAAAAGGGACCGACGGAGATCCATTTTGGACTTCGAGCTGAACGAGAGCCAGCGCAAGCTGGTGGCGACGGTCCGCGACTTCTGCGTGCGGGAGGTGAAGCCGCACGCCCAGGAGTGGGACCGCGAGGAGCGTTTCCCGAAGGAAGTCGTAGACCACATCGGCCAGCTCGGGCTCCTGGGGATGACGGTTCCCGAAGAGCTGGGCGGATCGGCGCTCGACACGCTCTCCGTCGCCTGCGTGGTGGAGGAGATCGCGCGCTGGGACGGTTCGCTGGCGCTGACGGTCGCTTCCCACAACGGCCTCGGCACCTCGCACTTGTTGCGCTTCGGGAGCGACGAGTTGCGCCGCCGCTACATTCCCGAGATCGCCGCGGGCCGCAAGCTCGCCGCCTGGGCGTTGACGGAGCCGGGCAGCGGCTCCGACGCGGCCGGCATGCGCTCCACGGCGATGCGCAAGGACAATGGCTGGGTCCTCAACGGCGCGAAGATGTTCATCACCCAGGGCACCGTCGGGGACGTCTTCGTCGTGCTCGCGCTCACCGATCCGGGAAAGCGGCAGAAAGGCGTGACCGCATTCCTGCTGGAGAAGGGGATGGAGGGGTTCTCCCAGCGGCCCCTGCACGGAAAGCTCGGGATGCGCTCGAGCGACACCGCCGAGCTGGTGATGGAGGACGTGTACGTCGAGGACTGGCGCCGCATCGGCGAGGTGGGCGGCGGATTCGTCGACACCCTGAAGATCCTCGACAAGGGACGGATCACCATCGGCGCTCTCGCCGTCGGCCTCGGCCGCGGCGCCCTGGAGGAAAGCATCGCCTACGCCGGGGAGCGCAAGGCGTTCGGCTCGCCCATCGCCGACTTCCAGGCGCTGCGCTGGATGATGGCGGACATGGCGACGGAGCTCGACGCCGCGCGCCTGCTCGTCTGGCGTGCCGCGCTGCTCTGCGATGGCGGAAAGCCCTACACACGCGAGGCGGCCGTGGCGAAGCTGTTCGCCAGCGAGGCCGCCTGCCGGGCGGCGGCATGCGGCGTCCAGATCCATGGAGGATACGGGTTCACCAAGGAATTCCTCGTGGAGCGCATCTATCGCGACGTCAAGCTCTGCACCATCGGCGAAGGAACGAGCGAGATCCAGCGGGTGGTGATCGCGCGCGAGTTGCTCAAGGCATGACTGCTGTCGCCGACCGCGTCCTCGCCGGAGACGTCCGCGCGGCGGCGCGGCTGATCCGGCTGATCGACGACGCGCGGCCGGAAGCCGAAGCGATCCTGCGCGAGCTCTGGCCCCGGACCGGACGGGCGCAGATCGTCGGCATCACCGGAAATCCGGGCGCGGGAAAGAGCACGCTGGTCGACCGTCTCGTCGCCCACCTGCGCGCGCAGGGAAAGACCGTCGGCGTCCTGGCGGTCGATCCCACGAGCCCGTTCACCGGGGGAGCGATCCTCGGCGATCGCATCCGCATGCAGGACCACGCGCTCAATCCCGGCGTCTTCATCCGCTCCATGGCGACCCGTGGCCAGCTGGGCGGACTGTCCCGCGCCACCTCGGACTGCGCGCGCGTGCTCGACGCGATGGGAAAGGACGTGATCCTGATCGAGACCGTCGGCGTGGGTCAGGACGAGGTGGAGGTCTGCCGCCTCGCGCACACCACCGTGGTGGTGGTGGTCCCGGGCCTGGGCGACGACATCCAGGCGATCAAGGCGGGTATCCTGGAGGTCGCCGACCTCTTCGCCGTCAACAAGAGCGACCGCGAAGGCGCCGACCGCACCGTGCGCGACCTGCGCTCGATGCTCGAGCTGGGCCACGCCATCGGCAAGGAGGCGGGCCACGAGATCGCCATCGTCAAGTGCGTCGCCTCGCGGAACGAAGGCGTGGCAGAGGTGTGGAGCGCGATCGAGGCCCACTACCAGTTTCTCAAGTCGGGGCCGGGACTGGTCCAGCGCGAGACCCGACGCGCGAAGAACGAGCTGGTGGAGGTGCTCCGCGATCGCCTGCTGAACGTCGCGCTCCAGAAGCTCGCGCAGGAGGGCGCGCACCTCGACGATCTGGCGCTGCGCATCGCCCGCCGCGAGATCGACCCGTACAGCGTGGCGGACGAAGCCGCGCGGCTGTAGTCTTCCGCCGTGCCGGAGCTCAGGGATCAGCAGCGGGTGGCGCTGCTCACCGCGCGGCTCGGCCTGCCCGAAGGCGCGCTCAAACCTGAGCTCGCGCTCGAGGCGCTGCGGCACGGGAGCTACGCCCACGAGCGTTCGCTCGCCGCCGGGCGCGAAGTGCTGCGATCGAACGAGCGACTGGAGTTCCTCGGCGACGCCGTGTTCGGGCTCCTGATCGCGCGCCGCGTGTACGAACGGTTTCCCGGCGCGACCGAGGGCGAGCTGACCCGGCTGCGGGCCGCGCTGGTCCGCGAGGAATCGCTGGCGATCGTCGCCCGCCAGCTCGGCCTCGGTGAGCTCCTCTTGCTCGGCCGCGGCGAGCAGCGCAGTGGCGGCCGGGAGAACGCGGCCCGTCTCGCGGATGCGCTCGAGGCGGTGATCGCGGCGGTCCTGCTTTCCTGCGGCCTCGAGCGGACGCAGGAGACGGTGGAGCGCCTGCTGGCGCCGCTCTTCGATCAGGGCGCCCTGGCCCGCGATCCGAAGACCGAGCTGCAGCAGCTGTTCCAGAGCCGCAGGCGCACGCCGCATTACCAGGTGCTCGCGGTGGCCGGCCCCGACCACGCCCGCTCCTACGAGGTCGAGGTGCGGCTCGACGGCACGCCGCTCGGCCGCGGCCGCGGGCGGAGCAAGAAGGAGGCGGAGCAAGCCGCCGCGCGCGCGGCACTGGAAGCGCCGGACGTCCTCGACCGCGCCCTTCTCGACGAGGCGATCAGCGTGGTCTCGTCCGACCCGCGCTGGCGCGAGCTCGCCGCGGAGGAGGCGGCGCGGCTGCGAGGGGCGCTCGGCGAAGTCCAGGTGGAGCACATCGGCAGCACGGCCGTCGCCCATCTGGACGCGAAGCCCGTGATCGACCTGCTGGTGGGGGTCCGCGAGCTCACGCCCGTGCTGCGCATCCCCGATTACGAGGGGTGCGGCGAGGCCGGAGTCGCAGGCCGGCTCTACTTCCGCAAGCGTGGCCCGGTGTCCTTCAACGCGCAGGTCGTCGAGCTCGAAGGCCCTCTCTGGCGTGACGCGCTGCTCCTGCGCGACTACCTGCGGGCGCATCCCGAGGAGCGGGAGCGATACGCCGCTCACAAGCGGGAGGCGATCGCGTCGGGCGCCACCAAGCTGCTGCGCTATTCCGAGCAGAAGGCCGGGCTGATGCTGGAGTTGCTCGAGCGGGCCCGGGGGTGGGCGACCCGTGCCGCCGGAGGTTGAAGATCGGCGCTTGTGGAGTCCGCCCGGCTTCGCTATTTTGCGCGCCCCTATGCGCCCGAGCACTGCGATTTTCCTCGCCGTCGCGCTCCTGTCGTGCAAGGACAACGCCGCGCCGCCCGCCACTGCCGCTCCTCCGGAGCCCAAGGCGGCTGCCCGGGGGCCCGAAGCAAAGGACGTGATCCCGATGGCGAACATCCCCCAGGGTAATGGCGACCTCTACGCCGTCTTCCAGACCAGCCGTGGCAACATCGTCGTCAAGCTCTTCGAGAAGGAAGCTCCCAAGACGGTCGCCAACTTCGTCGGCCTCGCCACCGGCAAGCAGGAGTGGGTCGATCCGCGCAACGGACAGAAGAGCAAGGCGAAGCTGTACGACGGCACGGTGTTCCACCGCGTCATCCCGCAATTCATGATCCAGGGCGGCGATCCTCTGGGGACGGGCACCGGAGGTCCCGGTTACCGCTTCGAAGACGAGTTCCAGAGCGGAAGGAAGTTCGATCGCCCGGGCCTTCTGGCGATGGCGAACGCCGGGCCGAACACCAACGGCTCGCAGTTCTTCATCACAGAGGTCCCGACTCCGCACCTGAACAACCGGCACACCATCTTCGGCGAGGTGGTGAAGGGGCAGGACCTGATCCCGCAGATCGCGCGGGCCGGCAACGCGCAGACGAAGCTCGAGCACGTCGAGATCGTCCGCAGCGACAAGGTGCCCTAGCCGCTGCCGCACCGGAAGGTGCGGCTTTGCGGCTACGTCGTGAGGCGGTACAGGTTCGGAGATGCCGAATCACCGGGCGGGCTTCGTCGCCATCGTCGGACGGCCGAACGTCGGGAAGAGCACGTTGCTCAACCGCCTGGTCGGCCAGAAGCTCGCCATCGTCACCCCCAAGCCGCAGACGACGCGCGGCCGCATTCTCGGGGTGATCACCCGGCAGGACGCACAGGTCGCCCTGCTCGATACGCCCGGCCTGCACGTCGCGAAGGGCGGCCTCAACGCCCGCATGGTCCGGCTCGCGCTGCGGACCCTCGCGGACGCGGACCTGGCGCTGTTTCTCATCGAGGCGGGACCACCGGCGATCGACGCGGCCACCCGCAAGGCGCTCGATCAGGTCAAGGCGGCGAACAAACCGACGCTGCTGGTGATCAACAAGATCGACGCCGTGCCGCGGATCCAGCTGCTTCCGCTGATCGATCGCTGGAAGGACCGGCACCCCTGGACCGACGTGTACCCGCTCTCCGCGCTGAAAGGGGAGAACGTCGAGGGATTCGTCGACGCCTTGATCGCTCACCTCCCCGAGGCGCCGCCGATGTTTCCTCCCGAGCAGTGGACCGACATGCAGGAGCGCGACCTTTGCTCCGAGCTGATCCGGGAGCAGCTCCTGCGCCATACCGGGCAGGAAGTGCCCTACAGCGCCGCGGTGCTGATCGAGCAGTTCGACGAGTCGGAGCGCGAGACGGGGCCGCGCGGCCTGGTCCGCATCGCCGCCAGCGTCCTCGTCGAGCGGGACAGCCAGAAGGCGATCGTGATCGGCAAGGGCGGCGCGCGCCTGAAGGAGATCGGATCCGACGCGCGGCGCGAGATGGAACGGCTGCTCGCGGCCAAGGTCTTCCTGGAATTGCACGTTCGCGTCGAGCCGGGCTGGACCCGCACGACGAAGGGACTGCGCCGCGCGGGCTACGAGGACTGAGCCTTCCGCCGCCGCCTCCAGGCGCGCAGGAGGATCGCGCCACCGGCGATCTCGCCGGCGATCACGTACGCGTTCTCCGCGGTCAGGCGCAGATGCTCGAGGAGCGAGTGGAAGTGGGCTTTGGGAAAGCGCCAGCCGAACGCGGGGAAGAGGATGGCGATCCAGATGGAGGAATCGGCCGTGGAGGTGGCGACCAGCTCGCCGCCGATGTCCAGCGCCAGGTGCGTCGCGACGCCGGCGAACACCGCCCAGAGCGCTGGCCGGCGCGTCGCGAATGCGAGCGCGAGCAAGGCGAGGGCGAACACTCCGCTATGCGCGACGCTGCGCGATCCGCTGATCAGTGTGTCCGGATGGCCGCGCGTCCAGAGCAGCCCGTAGAAAAGTGGTTTGTCGATGAGATCCGGAAGCAGACAGCCGAGGACCAGCCACCGTGCCGGAAGGCGTTCGCGCAAGCCGAACAGCATGCGTGTGCCGATGCCGACGTGACCGAGGACGAACAACGCGTAGTCCTTGCCGTCCGGCTAGAAGTCGAGGCTCGCCGAGAGCACGCCGGCCGGCGACGTCTTGTCGCTCTTCTTCGGCTGGGCCACGCCGACCAGCGCCTGGAGCTGGAAGGTCCTGCTCACCATCCACGACACCGCCGGTCCTGCGGTCAGGTCGTAGTCGCGGCCGGTCGCCGTCCTCGCCGGACGGGCTTCGTCCTGGATCTCCGCCTGCAGGCGGCCGTCGATGCCCGCGCGCATCGCTTCGCTGAGGCGCCAGCCCGCGAACGCTTTCGCCTCCACGTCCTTGCCCTGCTCTCCGCCGGTCTCCACCCCGAACACCCCGTTCAGCACCACTTCGAATCTTCCGAATCGCCGGCCCGCGGCGAGGAGGAACTCCACCTCTCCTTGGTCGGGATGGAAGCCGACCGTCTTGAAGCGGATCCCCGTGGCCAGATCGAGGCCGTGGGAAAACTGGTTCAGGAGCTGATAGCGGATGCGTGCAGCGGGGCCCTGGGCGCCGACTTGAAAGTAGGCGCCCACGTCGCCGTGGAGGTTGGCGATCGGGGTCCAGCCGATGCTCCCCGTGAAGCTCGATGAGCCGGTGGGCGTCGCGCCGTTGTCCGTGTTCTGGGTGGCTACTCCGGCGCCAGTGAGGCGAACGGTTCCGACCGCGGGGACCGCGGGAGCATCCGTAAGCAACGTGTCGCGATCCAGTCCCTCCGCCGAAGCAGCGGACGCGAAAGCGAAGACCACGGCGGCGAGGGAGCGCATGGCGCGGCAGACTCCTGCGCGTCGAGGTCCCGAGTCAAGGCCGATACCGTTGACGCCGCCGGGTCGCTCTGACATATCCCCGCTTTCCGTGGCGCGCAGCTACTTCATCCACACCTTCGGCTGCCAGATGAACGAGTCCGATTCGCAGCGCATGGGCGAGGCCCTCGCGCGGGCGGGCTGGCGGCCGAGCGACGCCGCGGACGGCGCCGATCTCGTGCTGGTGAACACATGCGCCATCCGGGAAAAGGCGGAAGACAAGCTGTTTTCCGCGCTCGGACGCTATCGGCTGCTGAAGGCCCGGCGGGGAACGCGGATCGGCGTCGCCGGCTGCGTCGCGCAACAGGAGAAGGAGAAGCTGCTCTCGCGGGCGCCGTTCGTCGATTTCGTGCTCGGCCCCGATCATCTGGAGAAGGTCCCGGAGCTGGCCGAGATCGGCGGCGTCGAGACCGGTTTCCTCGATACCGAACAGTACGTTTTCCCCCGGGCAGATCCGGAGACCAGCCGCGGGAAGGCCACCGCCTTCGTCACCGCCATGAAGGGGTGCGACAACGTGTGCTCGTTCTGTGTGGTTCCCTACACCCGAGGACGAGAAGTGTCGCGCCCTTACGCGGAGATCGTGCGCGAGGTCGCATCGCTCGCAGGGGTCGGCATCCGCGAGGTGACCCTGATCGGCCAGAACGTGAACGCATACGCGGGCAGCTGCAGCTTCGCGGACCTCGTCCGGCGCGTCGCGGCGGTTCCGGGCGTCCTGCGGATCCGGTTCACGACTTCGCATCCGATGGACCTGTCCGCGGACCTGGTTCGCTGCTTTGCCGAGGTGCCCCAGCTCATGCCGCACTTCCATCTGCCCGTGCAGCATGGCGCGGACAGCGTACTCGAGCGGATGCGGCGCAAGTACACCATCGCCCAGTACGATGAGCGCATCGCCTCGCTGCCGGAGCAGGTGGCGCTCACGAGCGACATCATCTGCGGGTTCCCGGGCGAGACGGAAGACGAGCACCGCCAGAACCTCGAGTTCCTCCGTCGCACCCCGTACGACAACCTCTTTTCGTTCCTCTACAGCCCGCGGCCGCACACCGCCGCCATCCTCAAGCTGCGCGAGTGGGGAGAGGTCCCGCGCGCGCTGGGCCTCCGCCGGCTGGAAGAGGTGCAGGCGCTCCAGATGGAGCGTACCTTGCGCCGCCACCGGGAGCGCACCGGATCGGTCGTCGAGGTGCTCGTCGAGGAGCCAGGATTCGGCCGGTCGCGGGAGAACTGGACCGTTCACTTCGATGGCGACGCCGGGGCCGGAGACCTGGTGTGGGTGCGCGTCGACAGCGCTAGTCTCGTTTCACTTCGCGGCGCGCAGGTGCGGACCGTCGATCGCGCCCCGCGGACGCAGTCCTCCCCGAAGCGGCGGCTGACGGTGGTGTCGGCGTAGTGCTCCCGCTCGTTGCGCTGGTCGGCCGTCCCAACGTGGGGAAGTCAACCCTGTTCAACCGGATCGTGGGGAAGCGCCTCGCCATCGTCCAGGACGTGCCCGGGGTGACGCGGGATCGGCAGTACGCCGAAGCGCAGCAGGGAGCGAAGCGCTTCCGCGTCGTCGACACCGGGGGGTTCACGCTGCGCACCGATGAGCAGCTCGTCCGCGCCGTCCGCGAGCAGGCAGAGGCGGCGATGCGCGAGGCGGAGGCGATCGTCCTCGTCGTCGACGCGGTGGAGGGCCTCTCGGCTTCGGATCGCGAGCTCGCACAACTTCTGCGCCGGAGCGGAAAGCCGGTGTTCGTCGCCGCGAACAAGGTCGACTCCAACCGGCGCGAGGAGGCGCTCGACCTCGGCGAGCTGTACTCGACCGGATTCGACGTCTTTCCGCTCAGCGCCGAGCACGGCCGCGGCGTGGACGAGCTGCTCGATGCCGTGGCGGCCAGGCTTCCCGCGGCAGCGGGCGACCAGCCCGCCGAAGAGGACGAGACCATCCATCTTGCGGTGCTGGGCCGTCCCAACGTGGGCAAGAGCACGCTGCTGAACCGGCTCCTCGGCGAGGAGCGCTTCGTCGCCTCCGCGTCGCCTGGGACCACTCGGGACGCGGTAGACGAGGAGCTGGTCTGGAAGGGCCGCCGCTACCTGCTCACCGATACCGCGGGTCTGCGCAAGAAGCGCCAGGTGGTCGACAAGGTCGAGGTGTCCTCCGCGCAGCGCGCGCTGCGCACGGTGGAGCGCGCCGATGTCGTGGTGGTGCTCACGGACGCGACGCAGCTGGGCGTCGATCAGGACGCGCGCATCGCCGCGCAGGCGGAGCAGCGCGGGCGCGCCGTGATCCTGGCGGTGAACAAGTGGGACCTGGTGCGGGACAAGGACGGGGAGGCGCACCGGCTGCGCGAGCAAGCGCAGCGGCACCTCCAGCACGTCGGTTTCGCCCCGCTCCTCTTCATCAGCGCGCTGGAAGGGACTCGCGTGCACCAGATCCTCGAGCTCGCTGCCGAGCTGCGCGACGAAGCGTCCACGCGCATCCCGACTCCGCAGCTGAACGAGTGGGTGCAGGCGATGCAGGAGGAGCACCCGGCGCCGCTCTTTCGCGGCTTTCCCGTCCGGTTCAGCTACGCCTACCAGGTGGGGACGCAGCCGGTGACCGTCGCCATCCAGTGCAACCGGCCGCAGGCCGTCGACGACGCGTACCGCCGGTTCCTGGTGAATCGCCTGCGCGAGCGTTTCGAGCTGCGCGTTCCCGTGCGGCTGATCTTCCGGCAGAAGAGCCGTTCCACGCCGCGCGGCTCCGCGGGAGCCGGCCGGTGAACCACGCCATCGATCTCGGTGCCCGCAACATCGGCAGCCCCTTCCTGTGGGCGGGATTCCTCGTCGCCGTGGTGGTCGTGCTCGCGGTAGATCTCAAGATCTCCGCCCGCGACCAGAGCTCGACGTTCAAGGAAGCCGTCTGGTGGAGCGTGTTCTGGATCGTCCTCTCCGTCGGATTCGGCTTCTTCGTCTGGTTCCGGTACGGCGGCGAGCAGGGGCTGGAGTACTTTGCCGGGTACCTGCTGGAGAAGTCGCTCTCCGTCGACAACCTGTTCGTGTTCGTCCTGCTGTTCCGCAGCTTTGCGATTCCGCCGCGGCACCAGCACCGGGTCCTTTTCTGGGGCGTCCTCGGGGCGATCCTGCTGCGCGGTACGCTGATCCTCGCCGGGGTCGCGTTGGTGCACCGGTTCCACTGGGTGATCGCGGTATTCGGCGCGATCCTGGTCTACACCGCCTGGAAGATCCTCTTCCACAAGGACGAGCAGGACGCGGAGCCCGCGGACAACGCAGTGGTCCGCTGGGTGGCGCGAAAGCTTCCCATGACCAGCACCATCGAAGGCCACCACTTTTTCGTCCGCCAGGGGTCATCGCTCCAGGCGACGCCCCTCCTTCTCGCGCTGATCGCGGCCGAGACCACCGACCTGGTGTTCGCGCTCGACTCGATCCCTGCTGTCTTCGCCGTGACCGACGATCCGTTCCTGGTCTTCTCCAGCAACATCTGCGCGGTCCTGGGGCTGCGGGCGCTGTACTTCGTAGTTCGCGGGGCGCTGACCCGGCTGCGCTACCTGAAGCCCGGGCTGGCCGCCATCCTCATCTTCGTGGGCCTCAAGATGCTGCTCTACAAGTGGGCGGAGCTGCCGACCGGCACTTCGCTGCTCATCATCGCGGCAATCCTTGCGATTGCCCTGGTGTTTTCCTGGCTCAAACCGGCGCCCGTGGACGAGCAGGGCTGAGACTTTTCTGTCCCGCGCGAAAGAAGGCCGGTGTCCATCGCCGCAAGGAAGGAGCGCCTGCCAGGATGCGTCCATTGACGCCTGCTCCGCATTTGTGTCCCGTCCCGGGCCTGCCGGGTGTCTGGCCGTCCGGGAGGTTGCGTGAACAGCGACCGCATCGCGGAGCTGTACAGGACCTGGGGCCCGGCCATCTACCGGCGGTGCCTGCGGCTCCTGCGCGACCCGGAAGCGGCCCGCGACGCGACCCAGGAGGTGTTCCGGAAGGCTCTTTCTTCGCCCGGGAAGCTGGCCGATCCGGCCACGGCGCTTCCGTTCATCTACCGGGTGGCGACCAACCACTGCCTGAACGAGCGCCGGAACGCGGGCCGGCGCGGGGAGACGGAGCTGGTGGATCTGGATGTAGCCGTCATTCACCCCGATTTCCCGCAGCGCAGGCTGGTGCAGCGCGTGCTTTCGCGCTTCGACAGCAGGACCCAATCGATCGCCGTCGGCGTGCTGGTCGACGGAATGGAGCATGAAGAAGTGGCCGACGTGTTGGGCATCTCCAGGAAGACCGTGTCGCGCAGGCTGGCGCGCTTCCTCGAGCACGCGCGCAAATACCTGGAACGGAGCGCCGCATGAACCATCCTTCCGAGCTGAAGCTGGAACGGCACCTGCTCGATCCGGGGCGTTCCCCCATCGCCGGGCACGTCGCCGGGTGCGACCGCTGCCGGGACCGCCTTCTGGAGATGGAGAAGCAGGCCGAGGACTTCCGCCGCTTCGTCTACCCGGCGACACTGGAAGACGTTTCCCGGCGGCGCTGGACGCCGTGGCGCACGTTGTGGCTCCTCGCTCCGGCCGCCGGTCTCGCTGCGGTGCTCCTGATCGTGCGGACGGGACGTACATCTGACTACACGGGCAGCAAGGGAGGCGGCCTGACCTTGACGGCTTACGTCGCCTTGCCTTCCGGCGCCAAGACCGTGGCGGATGGCGAAATCGTTCCAGCTTCCGCGTCGCTGCGGTTCCGGGTCCGGACCTCGCAGCCCTGCACGCTGGCCCTGTTCTCGGTGGACGCGGCGGGCCAGGTCTCCAGACTCTACGCGCAAGAAGTGCGCGGCGACGTGGCGCTCCCCGGAGGGATCCGCCTCGACGGGAACGCGGGCCCGGAGCGTTTCTTCGCGGTGTGCGATCGGGGTTACGATGCCGTCGAACGGGCGGTGCGGGAGATAGGACCATCGGTCCGGCAGAAGAATGCGCTGCCGGATGTTCAAGGTCCGCAAGCGTCGCTCCTGATCGAAAAGAAACCGTGAAAGCTGCTGCCGCCATCGCCGCGCTGCTCGTCGCCGCTCCCGCCGGGGCGGCGCAGCGCTTCGCCGTGATCGCGGGGAACGACGAGGGCGCCCAAGGCAGGGCGCGGCTCTGGTTCGCCGAGCGCGACGCGGACCGCGTCGCGTCCGCGGTGCGCGAACTGGGCGACTTCACGGACAGCAACGTCGTCGTATTGCGCGGCAAGAACGCAGACGACGTCCGCGCGGCAATCGCCGGATTCGACGCCAGGATCCTGCAGGCCAAGGCCGCCGGCGAACGGACGCTGCTCTTCTTCTATTACTCGGGACACGCAGGCGCCTCGGGGCTCGAGCTCGGCGACTCGCGATTGCGGTACGACGACCTGCGGGCCTTGATCAACGCCAGCCCCGCCGACACCCGGGTCGCGGTCGTCGACGCCTGTGACGCGGGCAGGCTGACGCAGACGAAGGGCGCCAGCTTCGCGGCGACCGTCGATTTCGCCCTCCCCGCCGACGAGGTGGAGGGAACTGCCTTCATCGCTTCCAGCGCCGCCGGCGAGGCGGCGCAGGAGAGCGCGGCGATCGGCGGCAGCTTCTTCACGCACCACTTCGAGGTCGGACTGCGGGGCGCGGCCGACAGCGACGGCGACGGCCAGGTCACGCTGGCGGAAGCGTTCCGGTACACGTCGGTGCGCACCACCTCGGGGACGGCGGCGACGGAAGCGGGACCCCAGCACCCCACCTACGATATCCGCATGAGCGGCCGGGGCGACGTGGTCCTCGCCGATCTGAGACGCGCCGAGGCGACGCTGCGTCTTCCGCCCGACGCGCGCGCGACCTTCATCCTGCGCGGCCCGAAGAACCTGCTGGCCGAGATCCCCGGATCGCCGGAACCGCTTGCGCTCGCCCTTCCTGCCGGCCGCTATACCATCGAGCGGCGCGCACCCGAAGGTTACGCGAGCGCGGAGCTGGAGCTGGCCCGTGCGGAAGTGCGCGTGCTGCCGGAGCTCTCGCCGACCCGCTACGAGCGCGCGCGCCAGAAGGGCGGTCCGGCGCCGCTGGTCGCCTTCGCCGGCGGCGGAGTCACCGCCGTTTCGCTGCCCGGCTTCGGCGTGGCCCCTGCGCTGCGGGCCGGCATTCGCAAGGAGCTCGGTGACCTCGGGCTGCGGATCCAGGCCGAGGTTGCGCGCAAGAGCGTGACGGATCAGACCCTGCAGTACTCGTTCTGGTCCGCGTCGTTGGGGGCGGCGCTGATGATGCCGCTGCTCGCTGGGCCGGTATTCGTCGAGGGCGGCATCCTCGGCGGGTACTCCATCGCGTCCCAGTCGGTGTCGGGCGGCACGACCTATACCGGGGCGGGCCCTCTGGCGGGGGCCGTGCTGCAGGCGACGACGCGCGCCGGTCCGGTGCGGCTCGGCCTCGATCTCCAGGCAGACGCGCGTTTCTTCAGGCTGAACGACTCTGGCGTGGTCCGCCCCGGCGGGTCGCTTTCGCTCGTGATGCTGTTCAACCCATGACCCGATTCCTCCCGCTGCTGCTGGTCTGTGCTTGCGCCGGATCGCTCGTCGATCACAGCGGGGCTGGCGGACCCTGCCCCGACGGCAAGCTCAAGTGCGCGAATGGGTGCTGCAACGCCACGGAGCTTTCGGCTGGCACGAGCCACACCTGCGCCGTGGCGGGCGAAGAGGTGCGATGCTGGGGCTCGAACGACCAGGGGCAACTCGGGCGCGCCGGCTCGGGATCGTACATACCGGTCAAAGCCGGCGTGCGGGGGACCGTCACCGCGATCGCCGCCGGCGCCACGCACACGTGCGCGATCGCGGGCGGCAAAGTCTGGTGCTGGGGCGACAATACCTACGGCCAGCTCGGTAACGGGAACACGACCAGCTCCGCGACGCCGCAGGAGGTTGCAGGACTCTCCGACATGGAGTTTCTCGCCGCGGGCGGCGGGCACACGTGCGCCGCCAGTCCGACGAAAATGGCCTGTTGGGGGAGGGACGACTTCGGACAGCTCGGCAACGGCGGCAGCCTGGGCGAACAGCACCTCGAGCCGACCGACGTGATCAACGTCGATGCGCTGACGGCGATTGCCGCGGGCGACGCGCACACCTGCGCGGCGACCAGCTCAGGCGTGTTGTGCTGGGGCCAGAATTCCAGCGGTCAGCTGGGCAGTGGAGCCGCGAGTCCTCCTTCGTCGACGCCGGCGCCGGTCTCACCGGCCCTGAGCGGGACATTCCTCGGTCTCGGCGCAAATCACAGTTGCGCTGGGACGGGGTCGGACGATCTCTATTGCTGGGGCGCAAATGAGTCCGGGCAAGTCGGCATGTCAGGTGGCAGCCAGCCATCTCCGCAGAAGGTCAGGTCCGGCGTCGGGTTGGTGGTCGGCGGCTTGGCCCACACCTGCGCGGTGCGCACATCGCAGACGATGCGATGCTGGGGCTCGAGCGGCCCACAGCTCGGCTCGGCCGGCGGCGAGGAGAACCAGGACCAGGTGCAACTGCCACCAGGAGTCGTCGCCATCGAAGCCGCGGCGGCGGGATCGAGGCACACCTGCGCCGTCGTCGACGGCAACGTATTGTGCTGGGGCTTGAACGATCGTGGCCAGCTCGGCACGGACTCCACGATCACTGCTTCGACCGCGAAGCCGACCGCGGTATCGGGCCGCTAGCGTAAACTTTTATGTCCCGTCGATCGCGGCGGCGGTGTCCTTAGTTGCGGAGGACACAACGATGAAGAAGCTCGTGATCCTGGCCGGCCTCACAGCGGCGGCATGCACCAGCGGCGCAAAGGATTCGGTGACGCTGAGCGCGCGACTGGGCGCAGCCAATGGACAGGCGCTGTCGACGGCCAACGGCGTTGCGCAGGTGGCGAGCGGCATCGAGGTGACCCGCGTGCGCGTCGTCATCCGGCATCTGCGCCTCGAGCGGGCGGACGACAAGACCGAGACGAAGATCTCCGAAGGCCCGCTCCTGCTCGACGTCAGTGGCACCGACCTCGCCGGAGCCCTGGTTCAGCTCGTCACCACCAGCGTCCCGGCAGGCACCTACGACAAGCTGAAGCTCGAGATCCATGACATCGCATCCGCCCCGTCGCCCGAATTCAAGGACCTGGTGGACCACGGGGCTTCCGTCCTGATCGAAGGCACGGTCGACACGCAGCCCTTCACGTTTGCCTCGGCGCTGGAGGCGGAGCTTGAGCACCAGGGACGCTTCCAGCTCGGCGGCTCGGCGAGCAACATCACCCTGAGCATCGACGCATCGAAGTGGTTCACGGCGGCGGACGGTTCGCGGCTCAGCCCGCTGGATGCCGGTGCGCGCGAGGCGATCCTGGCGAACATCCGCGCCTCGTTCAGCGCCTTCGAGGATGACGACAAGGACGGCGAGGAGGACCAGGCGGACGGCGGGACCGACGACGGCGAGCACGGGGAGTCGGACGCCGGAGACGATCACGGCGAGCCAGATGGAGGGCATTAGAGCTGGGGAACCCCCCCCTCCCCGGGACGAGGCGGTGCGGAGCCTTCGCGGCGCGCACCGCCTCGCGTTTTGGTGAATATTGAACGCCAACACGGGCGGACACGCCCGCTTGCAAGGAAGAACGCCAGGGAGCAGCCTGTACCCGGATGTGCCGCATGGCGGGCTACGTGGGGCCGACGCTCCGGGTGGGGGAGATTGTCTCCGCGCCGCCGCACTCGCTGCTCGTGCAAAGCTATCGGCCGCGCGAGATGCAGAGCGGGACCGTCAATGCCGACGGATTCGGGGCGGCGCTGTGGCTGGACGACGGAAAGCCGGATCCCGCGCTCTATCGCACTGCGGCGCCGATCTGGGCGGACCCGAACCTGGGTTGGATGAGCGAACGCCTGGTCGTTCGCTCGCTGATCGGGGCGGTCCGTTCGGCGACGCCGGCCATCGGGTTCGAGCTCGCGAACGTGCAGCCCTTTGCCCGCGGGCAGGTCGCATTCACGCATAACGGATTCATCACCGACTTCCGCCGCGGAGCGCAGCGCGCCATCCGTGAAGGGCTCGGAGCCGAGGCCTACGAATCGATTGAGGGTAGCAGCGACTCCGAGCATATCTTCGCGATGGTCCTCGACGCGGGTGGGTCGCTCGTCGAAGCGGTGCGCCACGCCATCGGGCGGCTCGAGGCGATCTGCGAAAGCCTCGACCGCACGGCGGTCGCCACCCTGCTGCTCGGCGATGGAGAACAGCTCGTCGGCGTGCGCTGGGCGCGAGGGTTTCGGCCCGCGACGCTGTACTGGGCGCCCTTCAAGGAAGGCGTGTGCCTCGCGTCGGAGCCGCTCGACGGACAGCGATGGAAGGACGTTCCCGCCGGGCAGGTGGCAGTGGCCCGCGCCGGCCAGGATCTCATCCTGGAGGCGCTGCGATGAAGGCGCGCGCGGCGGCATCGGACCTGCTCATCTCCGAGCTCGAGTCCGCGCGGCGTTTCCTGCAGCGCGCGGTCGATCCCGTTCCCGAGGAGCTCTGGGCCGGGCAACCGAGCCCGACCTATAGCCCCATCGGTTGGCATCTCGGTCACGTGGCCTCCATGCAGGAGCGATGGCTGCTTCCGGGCGAGCCTCAGCAATACGAGGGCCTGTTCGACCCCACCGCGACCGCGAAGACCTCGAGGCTCAAGCTGCCCGACCCCTACGAGCTGCGAGCGTGGCTCGACGACGTGCTCGAGCGCGTCTGCGCCGGGCTGCGCGCCGGTCGCATCCCCGGCATCTTCGGGCTGCCGGAGACGTTCCTCGTGCAGAACGTCGCGCAGCACGAGTTGCAGCACGCTGAGCACGTCCAGGTGATCGCCGCTCTCTGCGAGAAACGGCTGCATCGCATGCCGCCGGTCCTCCGCGTCCGGCCTGCCAATCGACTCGAGCTCCCGGGTGGCCGCGTCTCCGTCGGCTCGACGGACGCAGCGCGCGCCTACGACAACGAGCGGCCACCGCACGAGATCGAGCTGCAGCCGTTCTGGCTCGATCGCACGCCAGTGACGGCGGGCGAGTTCGCCGCATTCGTCCAGGACGGAGGTTATCGGGAGGCGCGGCACTGGACCTCGGAGGGTTGGCTGTGGCGCAAGCGCCACGACGTGCGCGCGCCGCTCGGTCTTCCAGAGCAGCAGCGCGATGCGCCGGTGACCTGCCTCTCCTGGTACGAGGCCGATGCCTACGCGCGCTGGCGCGGCGCGCGGCTTCCCACCGAGCACGAGCTCGAGGCGGCGCGCGTCGAGCCTGCCGGTGTGTGGGAATGGACTTCCAGCTGGTTCTTGCCTTACCCCGGGTTCCGCCCCTATCCGTACGAGGGATACTCGGTTCCCTGGTTCGGCACCCATCGCGTGCTGCGGGGTGGTTCGTGGGCCAGCTCGCCCGACCTGTTGCGCCCGAGCCTGCGCAACTGGTACGAGCCGGGCGTCCGCGAGATTCCTAGCGGGCTGCGCTGCGCGGGGGGGATGTGATGGAACGGAGATCGCCGGCCCGGCGCGTGCGACGCGCCTTGCTGTCCAGGCCGCAGTCGCCGCGGACGGCGAGGCTGGTCAGGCTCGACTCGGAGAGCAGGGCCTTGCGCGAGCTGCGCGACGCGCTCTTGCGCACCCCACGCGAGATCCCCTGCAAATACTTCTACGACGACGCGGGCAGCGCGCTCTTCGAGCAGATCACGCGCCTGCCCGAGTACTTTCCCACGCGGACGGAGCGGGCGCTGCTCGAGGCGCGAGCAAGCGCCATCGTCGAGTCGGCGGGTGGCCGCAAGCTCACCGACGTGGTCGAGCTCGGCAGCGGCGCCGCCTCCAAGACGGTCTCGCTGCTCGACGCCGCGCTCGCGGCGGGGGGCCGTCCCAGGTACGTCGCCATCGACATCAGCGCACACGCGCTGCGGCGGACGCAGGAGATCCTCGCGGCGGCGCGGCCCGAGATCCCGGTCGAGCAGGTGCTCGCCGACTACACGGGCGACCTGCAGCTTCCGCCGAAGCCCGCCGGAGGCCGCCGTCTGGTGCTGTTCCTCGGGGGCACCATCGGCAACGACGAGGACGAACAGGCCATCAAGCTGCTCTCCCGCGTGCGCGAACACATGGAGCCCGACGACCTGCTGCTCCTCGGGGCCAACCTGATCACCGATCCGGCTGCCATCCATCTCGCCTACAACGACGCCGCCGGCGTCACCGCGGCGTTCAACCGGAACCTCCTCCTCAACGTCAACTCGTTCGCGCGCAGCAACTTCGATCCGGAGAAGTTCGATCACTACGCGCCGTACATCGTCGAGAAGCGGCGCATCGAGATGTGGCTGGTGGCGCGAGAGGCGATCGAGATCCAGCTCGGGCGCCTCGCCGGCACCCTCAAGCTGGCCCGCGGCGAAGGCATCCGCACCGAGATCTCGCGCCGCTTCAGCCGCGAGGAAGCGCTGCGATTGATCGATGCCGCCGGCTTCACGCCGGAGCGCTGGATCGAGTCTCCCGACGCCCGCTTCGGGCTGGCGCTGGGTCTCGCCCGCGCATCGCTGCGAGGGCTGTAGAGCTTCTCACTTCCTGCAGTCGAGGACGATCTTCCCCATTTGCTCCGACTGCTCGAGCAGCCGGATCGCCTCCACCGCCTGCGAGAGCGGGAAGGTGCGATCGATCACCGGCTTGATGCGGTGCTCGGCGACCAGCTTCACCATCGCGCGGAATTCGTCGTCGGTCCCCATGGTGGTTCCGCGCAGGTCGATCTGCTTGAAGAAGATCCTCGGCATGTCGAGCTTGCCAGGCGAGAAGCGGGTGGCGCCGTACATGACGATGCGTCCGGCCGGCGCGAGGGCCGCGATCAGGTTGTTCAGCCCGTCGCCGCCGGCGCCGTCGATCGCCAGCGAAGGCGGCCGTCCCGCCTGGGCGACGAGATCCTTCTCCCACGCCTTGGCCTTGTAGTTGGCGGCCGCGATCGCGCCCAGCTCCCGCGCCTTCGCCAGCTTCTCGTCGTTTCCAGACGTCACCGACACCTCTGCGCCGAGCGCCTTGGCGAAGAGCAGGGCGAGGGTCGCCACGCCGCCGCCGATCCCGGTGACGAGCACGTGCTCGCCGCGCTTCAGCCCACCGCGGGTGACCAGCGAGCGGTACGCCGTGAGCCCCGCCACCGGCAGCGCCGCGGCTTCCTCGAACGAGATGCTCTCCGGAAGCTCCACGACCATCGACGCGGGAATGGCGATCTTCTCGGCCATCGTTCCCTGCCGTGGCATGCCGAGGATGAGGAAGTCCTTCCCCTGGACCGCCGGGTCCGGCCCCCAGTTCTCGCAAGGGATGAGCAGGGCGCGCTTGCCGATCAGATTCGCGTCCACTCCGGGCCCGACCGACTCGACCACGCCGGCTCCGTCAGACCCGAGGACGCATGGGAGCCGGATGCGCGCGTAGAGCCCCTGCCGGATCCAGACGTCGCGGCGATTGAGCCCGCAGGCGTACAGCCGCACCACCGCCTCGCCCGCGGCTGGCACCGGGTCGGGCAGCTCGACCAGCTTCATCTCTTCCGGCGGCCCCTGCCGCTCGCAGCGAACAGCGCGCATCACAGCGCTCCCGGGGTGAGGACGAGCCGGAACGCCGCTTCCAGGCCCGCCAGGGTGGGATTGTCGTTCTCCGGATCGAGCGCAGTGTACGTCCGCACCACTACGCCGATGCCGGCAGCGCGCGAGAACATCCAGTCGGCGCCGAGAGCGGTGCGCGTGGCCAGCGAGTAACCGAGCGCCCTGCGATTGGAGAGATCGACCATGGCGACCTCCACATAGGGAGAGATGGGCGTTGCGTCCAGCGTCGCCTGGATCCCGAAGGCGATCGACCCGATGCCGCCGCCGGGGGCGGCCCGCTGCCCGGCGTCGGCGATCAGCCAGAGTTGATCCGTCATCCGCCAGCCGGCGCCCAGGGCGGCGCCGCCGCGGGCGCCGAGTCGCGTCGTAGGCTGGCCGAAGAGCCCTTCGAGGCGCAGCTGCAGATGAGGAGCCCCTGGCTGGAGCGGCGCCGCGGTGGCCGGGAATGCGAGCAGAAGCGCGGCGAGGAGGCGCACCTCGCCAGCTTACACGGCGATTGACTTCGCCGGGGAGTTCCGCGAGAAAGGCGCGTCCTGCAGGAGGGCTGTCGGTGGCCGAGCGGATCGATCGCAAGCAGCTGAAGCGACCGGACGAGTTCCAGGTCGTTGCGGGACGCGCCATGAACTGGATGGTCGCGAACCGCGGCCTGGTCGTGGGGGTCGGGGGGGCGCTGATCGCGATCGCGCTCGTCGGCTGGGGCTTCAGTGCCTGGCAAGGATCCCGCGAGGCGAAAGCCGGCGCCGAGCTGGCGGAGGCGATCGAGCTGCAATCGCGGCCGATCTCCTCGGAAGGATCGGCCCAGCCAGGCCAGGAAACGTTCGCGAGCAAGGACGAGCGGGAGAAGGCGGTGATCGCCGCGTTCGAGAAGGTGCGCGCTAACCACCGCGGCACGACCGCGGCGCAGACCGCCCTCGCCGAGATCGGCTTTCACAAGCTGAAGGGCGCGGACGCGGCCGGGGCCCAGAAAGACCTGGAGGAGTTCCTCGCCAGCGCGGCGAAGGGACATCCGCTGCGCCCGTTCGCGCAGGAGTCGCTCGGATACGCGCTCGAGGCGCAGAATCGTCTCGACGAGGCGAGGGCGGCGTTCGAGAAGCTGCGCGATCTGGAGCTGCCCGCGCGCGCCGACTACCAGCTGGCCCGCCTCGCCCTGCTCCAGGGCAAGCCCGATGCCAGGCAGCAGCTCGAGCGGGTGGCGAAGGAGCATCCCAAGGACCTCGACGTCGTGCGCGAGGCGAACGAGCGGCTGGAACTGGCCTCGCTTCCGCCGGTGGCCCCTGGACAGGCGAAGGCGCCCGCTGCGAAACCGGAGCCGAAGGAGGCGCCGGGCAAGAAGCCGCAAGGGAAGAAACAGAAGTGATCCTGCTCGCGTTGCTCGCCTTTTCCTGGATGCCTCTCGAGCATGGCCCGCGGCCATCGCGCCGGCCGGGCCTGCTCGATCCGCCGTTCTTCGTGGGCGAGATGCAGCACATCGTCCCGCAGGGGAAGCTGCCTTTCTCTCCGACGGAGACGGCGACGCCGGTGCTCGACAGCGCCCAGACCCGGCTCTACGTGGGAACGCGCGACGGCAAGGTGCGCTGCCGCTTCCGCGGCAGGACGGCCTGGATCTTCCAGACCGACGGCGCCGTGCTGGCCTCTCCCGCGATCGAAGGGGAGACGTTGTACGTCGCGGGCGGGGACGGGGTGGTGTACGCGCTCAACCGCTTCACCGGCGCGCTGCGCTGGCGCGCCGACATCCACGAAGAGCTGACCACGCCGCCCACGGCGTCGGAGGGACGCCTCTTCGTCATGTCGAGCGAGCAGTCCGTCACCGCGCTCGACCTGAAGGACGGGAAGCGGGTCTGGAAGTTCCACCGGGATGCCCCCGGCGGATTCACCATCCGGGGCGACGCGCAGCCGAAACTTGCCCACGGAACCCTCTTCGCCGGCTTCGCCGACGGAGTGGTCGCGGCGCTGCAGCCGGAAAACGGCGTGGCGAACTGGACGCGGCAGGTGAGCGGGACCGGCGA
>Ga0137415_10001669_pt1 | contig 22007 bp, 25 predicted proteins | sample CZODoug3_1_1_16f_FD_183082 | JGI IMG/M metagenome (GOLD analysis project Ga0137415, IMG submission 183082) | Vadose zone soil fungal communities from Angelo Coast Range Reserve, California, USA - CZODoug3_1_1_16fungal (Hybrid Assembly) | ecosystem: Environmental > Terrestrial > Soil > Vadose...
ACAAAACGCGTCTATTGTTGGGCTACAACGTTCCCGCGGTGTTACTGACGACTCAGACGTCCATAGAGATCGGCAAGGTTGCGCTGGTCACCGATGTTTCTCGGCTGAGAAACCCTGTCAACCTCGATGAACTCAACGCCCTGATCGGCGAAGTGCTCAAACGCCCAAGGCGCTCTCGCCTCGCTCGCCTGAGAACCACAGGCGCGAACCTCGGTCACGACGAACCCAACCCGGAAGCTCGTCTGCTGACAGACTCGTAAACTCACCTAGGCGGATACTCACCCAAAGGGCCGGAGTAGCGTGGCTCCCCTTTATGTTTACGAGGATCCTTGCATGATCACCACACACCCAGAAGTACTCACCTCGGGACATTTTCAGGGATTGATTCTCCCCGCGCACCCGACGAGTGGCACCGAAGATGATGACGATGACCGGGACGATGAACATGCGGGTGAGAATGAGGCACCGGTGCGCGCGGTCGACGAGGGCACTGAAACTCCCGAGGAGTTCGAGGTCGACGATAAGGATAAGTGTGGTCATTCTGAAGATAACGACGCCGATGAAGAGTAGTACGAGGAAGAGATGGCAGCTCCCGAGCGTTAGCGCCGCCGGTCCAACACCCTCCGGCATCGATTTAAACGCGCGCCACGCACCATTTGTTAAGCCTTTCAGACTGAGCGTTATTCACGCTACGCGCCAGTCTGCGGACGAAGGTGTCCCCGGCACCCATTAATCTATTGGGGGAACTACAATGGCCAAAATCGTTTGTGTGCTCTACGAAGACCCCGTCACCGGGTATCCTGAAAAGTATGCGCGCGATGACATTCCCAGGATCGAGCGCTACCCGGGCGGCCAAACTACTCCAACTCCGAAGGCGATCGATTTCAAGCCGGGCCAGCTGCTCGGCAGCGTGTCCGGTGAGCTCGGCTTGCGCAAGTTTCTGAAGTCGCTGGGCCACACATTCACCGTCACGTCTGACAAGGACGGTCCGAACAGCGCGTTCGAGAAGGAACTGATCGACGCCGACATAGTCATCTCACAACCGTTCTGGCCCGCCTATCTGACGTCCGAGCGAATCGGCAAGGCGCGCAATCTGAAGCTCGCCATCACCGCCGGCATCGGCTCGGATCATGTCGACCTGCAAGCGGCCATGGACCGGGGCATCACGGTCGCCGAGGTGACCTACTGCAACAGCATCAGTGTGTCTGAGCACGTCGTCATGATGATCCTCGCGTTGGTGCGCAACTACTTGCCCTCCCATCAGTGGGTCATCGACGGCGGTTGGAATATTGCCGACTGCGTCGCGCGCTCATACGACCTTGAGGGCATGGACGTCGGCACGGTTGCGGCAGGTCGCATCGGCACGGCCGTCCTTCGCCGGCTCAAGCCCTTTGACGTCAAGCTGCACTACACCGATCGGCACAGGCTGCCGGAGGCAGTCGAGAAGGAGCTGGAGGTGACCTTTCACCCAACTACGGAGTCGTTGATCAGAGTGTGCGACGTCGTCACGGTCAATGCGCCGCTGCATCCGGAGACGGAGGGTTTGTTCAACGACGCATTGATTGCAAAGATGAAGCGCGGTGCCTACCTGGTGAACACGGCGCGCGGCAAGATTTGCGATCGCGACGCCATCGTCCGTGCGCTGAAGAGCGGACAGCTTGCCGGCTATGCGGGGGATGTGTGGTTTCCGCAGCCTCCAGCGGGCGACCATCCGTGGCGGACCATGCCTTTCGAAGCGATGACCCCACATATCTCGGGCTCGTCGCTCAGCGCGCAGGCACGCTATGCGGCAGGCGTGCGCGAGATCCTCGAGTGCTGGTTTGAGAATCGGCCGATCCGCAATGAATATCTCATCGTGGACGGCGGGAAGCTCGCCGGAGCAGGTGCCCACTCCTACAGCGCCGGCGATGCGACTCGGGGTTCCGAGGAGGCCGCACGATTCAAAGCAACGACCGGCGCGGGCGGAACGACGCGCTATTCTGTATGAAAGACTGGTTCGCTCGCCCGAGATCTATTTCGAGGCGGGCGACCACGTTGCACGGGTGCACGTCAGCGGCACCGACTTCCTAAAGCTGATGGCCGACGCGCCGCGGGGCCAGATCTCCTGGCACGTTTGAACGGGGTCAACGTCGGCGCGCGGGCGGCATTCCCTCCGCCCGCCCCGCCGCTCGTCGTTTAATGCTGAACGGCTACCGTGTCACATGCCGCTCGTGCCACCACTTCTGGACCGCGGTGTCCATGAGCATCGCCCAGACCGCAAGTGCCGTCACGAGCAATCCAATCACGACGGCGTTCGTGGTTGGCCTCGCTTGATCGGAGTAGCCCAATCCCCAAGGTGATGCGAGCAGACAGACACCCAGGATGACGTTGAGAGCCTCCTCCCAAGCCTTCGGCATGTAAACCGCGATGCCCGCGAAAACGACGATCGCCAGACCCAGTATCCACGCGACCCGCGTCGCTATGCTTCCTGGTGCGGCGAATCCAAGAATTGTTGGCGATGCAAACATCCAAAGACCCAGGACTCCGTTCACCAAGTCCTGCCATCGTTTCGGTGCCATAACGCCTCCTCGGCCAGACGGCCCAGTTTAAGGTCCGTTAACTTCTTCGCAGGCGTAAGGGCCCCGAGATGCCGCACGGCGGGCGGTATGGGTCGCGAAACTCCCAACACCTGCTATGACGCCAGAGACACCATCATAGCACCGGTACTGCAGTGCGTCTCTGCTGCGCCGCCGCCGTTGGTGCAGCATCGTTTTGCGAGATTTTGCCGGGCGCGCTTGTTTGGCGGGAGCAGTCTCGCGTGCGGCAAATCAACATCATTAGGGCTGGGAGAGCACTCATCCCTTCCTCCTCTGCGCCGGCGATCTCGCTCTCGTCATATGCCCAGCGTCGCAGAATCTCGATCTTCTGTTCGCGCGTCAGGCCGAGCTCTTTCAATACTGCCTCAGGTTGCGAGAACCAGTACTCGGATCCGACAGAGCCTGTTCATAATCGATCGGGACCGACTACGGACTCGTGACGGATGCCTTGATGAAAATCAATACGGCGCCCCGAGGCCTACTTTTTGATCTCACGGATCTTTCCATGGCCGAGTGGCAGCGACGCACGCTCGCCGATCTCAACAAACAAATTGAGCTGCGCCGATTGGCCCTGCGCAATGGAGTTACCGGAACCACTGCGGATGTCGAAAGCAAAGACCGGCCTCTGCATGAACTCCTGCTTCGAAAGGCCATGGTCTTGGGCCGCGGGCCAGAATTTCGTGAGTTGACTGCGTTGCGCAATCTGACCAGCGCGGATCCGGAAAAGTACGCCAAGGCGCGCACATCGATAGCGGCCTTGGAGAAAACCCTGACCGATGCAGAGAGCGCGCTCACGCCGCCGGCGCCGTCTGCCAAGACGGACGATCCGGTCATCGCAGCACTCGCACTGAATCCACAGTGCGCGATTGTGAATGAGACATTCCTCCGAGCCGCGATGAACACTCAGGGCATTCCAGGCCGACCGCAGTACATTGTGGTAATGCAACCGGCGGGCGTAAAAGTCTCAGACCTGAAAGTTGCGCACAGTGCCTGCGATTCAATCGTGCAGGCAAACGATCAGAAAACCAAACCAACCGATGGCGCTGCTGTGCCCACGGGTGAGGTGCCCAAACCATGATCCGCCTGCTCCTCCTCGCCTGTACCACTTGCGCGGGCCTTTGCGCCTGTGCAGCCACACCCGTGGTCTCCCGTCCTGCGAACAACGACCAGTTGGCCGGTGTTCCCTTAAGACTCAAGCGCGATCAGATCGTGCGCGTGTTCCACTATGATCTGGAAAATGACAAATACGTCGAGGTGTCCTCCTCGCATGCCATGCTGGCTGAGCAGTCGCAACTCTATGCGGTCGACGTGCACACTCAACTCTTCGCATCCCCGAGCCTGCATGTAGCCGAGAACCCCGACAACACGCTGAAGTCGGTTCAGGTCACGAGCTCTCAAAACGCCTCTGGGGCAATCGATGCGGCCACCACGGTGGTCAATGGAATTACCACTGCACGCACGGCCAATACCACAGCAGCGGCGGCGGCCGTGACGGCGAAAAACACGAAAAACAGCACGTGTCAGGCAGCCAATGCCGCGGCGGTGTCGGCCGATCAGGATTTGGCGGCCGCGCGCGCGGCGTATGATCAGTTGGCCGCCGATGCCACGCAGGAGCTGCGGGATGCCTACCTCCAAGTGATCAAGAGCGCGCAGCAGGCCTCTGACTACGCTCATTCTGCGGCCGCCTGTCAATGACGCCCCTGCCGTTGGGCGCTTTCGGGACGTCCGACGAAGTCCGTGTTGGTGACAGATTCAATCAGTTTTGACACTGCGACAGAAAAAGAAATGCCGCTGGGGACTGTCATGTGGCTATCCGGTCACCGGTCGGGTGAATCTGTCTGGCGATACCAGCGACCAGTCACCATGGAATCCATGCTGATGGTCTGCGAGGACGTGCAGCGTTGATTGCTCAATGCACCTTGGCGGCGCCTTCATCTCCCTTGGCGCGGCCGCTCGCCTCCGACATCGTAGGCGCTATTGTCGGCTCCATAGCTTTCGCGAAGCTTGACCGGTTTATGGGACTGCTAGCGGCAAAAGGCAGGCTACTTCGCTTTCATGACAGGACCCCGCAGGGACTAAGACAACTCGCTGAATGCTGGGTCCGTCTACTTTTTCTTCTTACCCGGCCCGAGCTTGTTGTCAAGCCAATCCTCACGCGCGCGACGGCGGACTTGTTCGAGATCCTCTCGCGGTTGTTGCTGCCGCATTTTTAGCCACGCTTCGCGCCCGGCTCTGCGAAGCTCCTCCGGATCACGCGATGAGTTGGCTGCGCTATTTTGACCATTGGAGTCAGTCAAAACGATGGCGCTGTCGCCTTCTCCAAAACGCCGCTTTGGCAGCGGCGGCGCTGGATAACGCCCCATCTTCGAGTTCCAGTACGCCCAGGAGCGAGGATCGATGATGCCGGGAGGTGCTCGGTCAAGCGCCTCGCGAAAATCATCATCTGAAATATACTGGCGAATGACCCTCATGTCCTCATGCCTGGCGTAGGTCATCGCGTAGGCCATGAATCGGATCGGATCCGCAAGCGCCCTCTCAGGCGGCTCGAACCAGATGATCCGCGGCGCAACTAACAATGTCTGCGGCGTAGCAGGAATGGGTTTCATAACTCGTGCCCGTGGTCCTGATCGATCTTCCGAGCTGGATTGTCAAGGCTGGGCAAGCGGTCAAGGTCGACATTGCGTGCCGCAGTGACGAGACGTAACTTCATGTCATCTGGAAGTTGACGCAGATCTCCGTCATCGAAGAACGAAAGCGCCTTCAAGGTGATCTGTGGGTTGAAGGTCGGGCCGTAGAGCTTTTGGGCCGCAGACAAGGCGAGTGGCAAATCAACTTTACCCTTGGTGATCAGGGCATCGATATCGATGTAGTCCTTGGCCTCAGCTCGCATCTGAACAACGGACGCCTTAGTGCCGGTGTTCGTGCCTGCGAGATCCAATAGGGAGGCAACGGCCAACCCGTTGTCCTTTGCCACGGGCGGCGGGGAAAGTCGGGGCAGGTTCGGTAACCCGAAGAAAGAGACCTTCACTGGCCCACCGCGATCTACGATCGCACTCAGCGTATTCTTCTCCCGCTGAATAATGTTGGCACCCTACGGATCATGGTTTTTTGACCCCTCTACTCCGCCATCGGACCACCCTCGGCGAGGGGTAAGCAGACTACCAATTACTGTCACTTTCCACTTGGAGACTTGGAGGGCGCCAAAGTGGCATTTGCCACCTGAGCGCGGCCTCCGGACTAAAAATTAATGTCACTCACTTCTCTATTACATTCAGTCGGTTGCCCTGCATTCCGTGCCAGTGACATCAATGATTAGTCCTCACAGTCGCAGTCGAATCAACATTAATGGCAATGGCGCCCACTGATCGCTCGGCGCTTTAGCCAAAGGCCATCGCCAGCGGCCGCCCGCGCGAGGCGCAGCGTCAGTTCCTTATTACGAGCCGAACAGATACGGCTCCAGATAATCGAACAACACGGAGCTGGCACCCAGGATCGTCGCCACCCACAACCCGACCCGTGCCGAACGACCCGGCAGGCAGGATGTGCACGCCTCGCCGACGCAGGCTGTATTGCGTCGCCAGTAGACTACATAGAACCCGTATACAAGCAGTCCCGAAGCGATGATGACGAAGATCGGTTTGTACGGAACGAACGTTTTGAGACCACCAACCCACGCCCCGCCAAGCCCCAGAGCAGCCAACGCTAACGGCAAAAGGCAGCATGAGACACACACGCCGATGGCTGCGAACACGCTGCCGACTGTGGTCCATTTCGTGCCGGCAGTTTGTCCGCTGGCATTGCATCGCGCCCTAGCTTGCCGATCCGTTGCACGTAAGTCTTCCATCCGACACCTCTTTTCGATCAGCAGCCGCAGCTCGAACGCGCAAGCCCAAGTTCCGCTTGCAACACTTCACGCGTGCCCGCCGGACCGGTCATGCGCAACCAGATCGGTCCCGACTCTCGCGCGATCGAGAATTCAAAGTTCATGAAGGGACAACACTTGCGTTCGTTCGCCACAAAACGAGCCACCGCTTCGTACGCATCGGCGCGGAACTGAACCGCGTAGCCATCGGGTAGCTCCGTGCGCTCCTGGGCAAGTTGCGTGAAGAGTTCCCGCGCAAGCGCAAAGTGACTCGTTCGCTCGGTTGCGGGGATCGCGGAAGGCACGCACGCGAGCGCGGTGCCTGGATTAGTCTCACAGGTCATCAAGGTTGATCTCCAATGGGGACGGCGATCTTGCTAGGACTCCCGGAAGCGTACATATTCAAGTTAACTTGAGGTCAAGGACTTCTTTTCTGATGAGACACTTATTAATTGGCGAGTTGGCTCGCCGCACTGGCATCCGCCCCTCAGCGCTCCGCTACTACGAAGAGGTCGGTATTCTGCCCCTACCGGCACGCGTGAGCGGGCGCAGGTGCTACAACCCGGACGCAATCCATCGCGTCGATGTCCTGCGCTTCGCGCAGCAGGCAGGATTCACGTTGCAGGAGATCAAGACACTTTTCCACGGCTTTGGGGTGCAGACGCCGTTAAGCGCTCGCTGGAAATCGCTCGCGCGTGGGAAGCTCCGGGAGCTTGATGTACTTGCCAACCGTGTCCAGAGGATGCGCCGCGCGCTCGAATTGGGCCTGAAATGCGGCTGTGTTCGCATCGAGGACTGTTCCCTTTCGCCAGCGGACATCCCGGAGACGAATGGACCTTTTCCCCGATCGAGGCGCGCACGCTCGTGATGCTGATCCTCAAGACGGTCGCTCTCTTTGTCATCACAGCCGTCGCAGAAATTGTTGGGTGCTATTTGCCGTATCTGTGGTTGAAGAAGAACGGCTCTCCTTGGCTACTAATCGCAGCCCTGGTGAGCCTTGCGTTGTTCGCGTGGCTACTCACGCTACATCCGACGGCATCCGGACGCACGTATGCGGCCTACGGTGGGGTCTATGTCGCGGTTGCGATGGTTTGGCTCTGGAAAGTGGACCGCGTGCCCGTCACGGTGTGGGACGTCACCGGCGCGGCAGTTGCTGTGGTCGGCATGGACATCATTGTCTGGGGCGGCTGGAAAGCATAGGGCATAGATGTTGGCATCGACGAGTTCGACCGCAAGAGCCTCGATCAGGCGCTTGAACTGCGCGCCATCTTTGATCTGTATGGCCACGTTAGTCCCCCTCGCCCCCAAATGCTGCACCAATGTCAGCTTCGGCCGTCTGCGCTGTTGAGGGCGCCGGACCCAATCCGAGTATGTCCGCGAATGTCCCGATTCTATATCTCCATCCGCTGCGCAAGATCGGAGGCTCTTCAGGAATCCGAGGTGCGTTTCGGAGCGGCGCGTGTGGACCGGCTCGGGCGCCTTGGCTTCCCGGAGCCCTTGGGCTTCGATTTCGTCTTCAATAGCGCCCGGTCTGAAATTCGTGCCGCTGCGCGCAGACGCTCCTCGAGCTGTTCTCGGACGGCGGTTGCGGTCTTCAACTCGGACCGAGTCTCCGTGAGGTGTTGCCTGAGTTGGTCGCCCTCGGAGTGCAGACGCCCGACCTGACTCCGCAGTTCTTTGGCCTGTCGGTCCTGTTCCTTAGCCGACTGTCGTGCGCGATCCACCTCGGTGAGCCAGTGCGCTTCGGCCGCTGCGTGCCGCTCCTCCAACCGCGTGCGTTCCGTCTGGTTCGCAGCGCGGGCGGACTCCAGTTGGGTTCTCAGATCGGCTGCTGAGGCCTCCCCCAGCGATGCGGTACTTTCAAACCGGCGCTGTGCAGCACACGAAGGCGGCCAATCTGCTGCAAGGCGCCGAGTGAGAGCAGACGGCTGAGAACACGCATAAAAGCAATTCCGGTTGAACACTTGGTCGGCACCCATCACGTACTCGGTACCCTCAGATCGAGGACGTCTTCGTTCTTAACGCAAGCGGCTGCAAGCAGGCGGTCAGTGCAACTCGACGTTCGCGGATCGCCTCCTGCTGACTGGGCTCGAAGTCAAGCGTTGTCAGATATCGCTCGATTTCCTCTAGAATGCGCCACGCGTTTTCAACATTTCGGCGCGTCATAGCTGGTGGTGGTTGTTGCTTACCACAGCCCCTGTCAAGGAGGCGTATCGTTCTATCAAGATCGCGTAGGAGGAGTTCGCAAAACGCGTGAGTGCCTTTTGCAGGTCCATCGCAAGCATCGTTTGGAGATCGTCAGACCACGGCGTTGAATCACAAGGGGTCAAAGGAAGTCAGCTTGGAATCTGTTCGGACTCGGCAGCCCTGTGTTCTTCCCGAGCCGCGCTCCAAACTTCTCGCGCGGCATCGGCGTTCATCGCAGCGATGCCCAGCCCAACAATCAGGTCAGGCCATCCGGACAGCGTATAGGCAGTGGCCAACCCGGCCGCAATGATCGCGACGTTCGCCACTGTATCGTTGCGAGGTGAGAGAAACGCCGCGCGCGCCAGACTGCCACTGTGCGCCCGGAAACGCGCCAGCATGAACGCACACGACAGATTGACACCCAAAGCACCCAGGCCGGCCAACGACAGAAGAATCGGAGCCGGCGGGACCGGAGCGAGGAACTTACCCCAGGCTGTCCACAGTGTCGCAAAACCGGGTAGCAGCAAAATGCAGGCGAGACCCATTCCCAGACGAGCCCGGCGGGTTGCACTCCAACCGAGCGCCGTGGCGATCAGGAGATTGACCGACGCGTCTTCCAGGAAGTCGATGCTATCTGCGAAGAGCGAGACTGAGCCAATGGCACGGGCGATCGCAAATTCAACTCCAAAATAGGCCAGGTTCAGACCGGCCACGAGGATGACGACTCGGCGCAGGGTTGAGTTCATTCCCCAGCCACCGTTTGCAACAGCATCGTCGTGAGCAATTGCCACGGCGTGCTCGGTGTTGAGCGGTCGCTTGCGTACAACTCACGCAATGGCTGCACCCGCGGGTGGCGGCTCGTCTTTCGCGAACCGGCCGTAACGCAGCGCCAAGACGGGAAGCACGAGCAGATTCAACGCGGTGGAGGTCAAAAGTCCGCCGAGAATCACCATGGCCATGGGGCCTTCAATTTCTTTCCCCGCCTCACCGGACTGCAAGGCGATGGGTAGCAACCCCAAGGCAACGACCAGGGCCGTCATGAGAATGGGTACTAGGCGCTCGGTGGCGCCCCGAATCGCCGCATCCACGCCCCAGGACATGCCCTCTTTGAGCACGAGTTCTTCGTAATGCGAGATCAGCAGGATCGAGTTGCGTGCGCTGATGCCGAACAAAGAGATGAATCCGACCAGCGAACCGATCGAGAGTGACCCTCCGTTGAAGAGCACCGCGAGCGCACCGCCCGCGAGCGCAAACGGCAGATTCGCCAGGACGAGCACCATGTTCCGAGGATTCTGGAAAACCAGCGAGAGCAGCAGGACGATGATCACTGCGGCGATCAGGGAATGGAGGAACAGTTCGCTCTGGGCCTTGCCTTGAGCTTCCGCCGCACCGCCAAATACCAGGGACATGTCCGCCGGCAGGTGCAGTTGCGCGTTCAACCTGCGCTTGACATCGGCGACAAACGAGACCAGATCGCGACCCTCAACGTTGCAGGTGACCTGTAGGCGGCGCAGCGTGCCCTCATGCTCGACGATGAAGCGGCCGGCGCTGGGCTGCACAGTGGCGAGCTCGCGCAGCGGTAGCCGTAATCCGCTCGAGTTCTGCACGAGCAACGCACCGATCGCCTCCGGATCGCCGCGGCTCACGGGTTCCAACAGCGCGGCCACGTCGAAGACACGGTTGTCTTCGTACGTCTGCGCGACCGTCGTGCCCTGATAAGCGGTCTGTACCGCATCCAGAACGCTCAAGGGTTGGAAGCCGAATTGCTCGAGCCGGTCCTTGCGCAGGTTCACGGTCACTTCCGGCGAACCGGACTGCGCCTGCGAATACACATCCACCGCGCCGGGCACCGAGGCGACCATGCGGCGAACCTCCTCCGCCTTGCGATCGAGGGCGTTCAGATCGCTGCCGAACAGTTTGACGACGACTTCGCCGCGCGCGCCGGAGAGCACTTCCTCGATTCGCTCACCCAGAAACGGCGTGACCGCAAAGGAGACCCCGGGAAGCGCCCCGAGCGTTGCGCGGATGTGCTCTTTGACGGTCTCTTCGGATGTCGCAAGTCCTGGCCGCAGCTCGACGTGCAACTCGCTGTACTCGGGGCCGCCGACGTCCTCGCCCTGCTCGGCGCGTCCCACCTCATCGGACACTGACTGAATGTCGGGATTCTTCAGAAGCTGCTCGCTAACAACGGCTCCCATCTTGAGCGCCGCCGCGGTGGACGATCCAGGGGCCATCGTCATCCTCAGGATGTAGTGCCCCTCCTTAAACTCCGGCAGGAATTCCCCGCCAAGGAAGGGGAGCACGGCCGCCGCCCCGACACACACGACAACAGTCGCGCCGATGGCCAGCGCAGAGCGTCGGACGATGACTTCGAGCCACCGATGATGCTGGCGCTTTAGCCAGCCGATGTACTTGGGCTCGGTCATCTTGACGCGCGGGAGCAGGAGGTAGCACAGCGCGGGAGTGAGCGTCACGGCAACGATGAGCGATGCGAAGGTCGCCAGCAAAAATGCCACTGCGAGGGGCGCGAAGAGCCGTCCGTTAATACCGGACATCATGAGAACCGGCACGAATACTGCGGCCACGATGAACGTCGCGTAGACGATCGGGCTTCGGACCTCGAGCGTCGCGTCCAGTACGATGGAGAAGATCGTGCGGGTTTCGTGGCGTTCGCGACTCTCACGTAGGCGCCGCCAGACGTTCTCTAGCCCGATGATGGCATCGTCTACGACGACACCGATCGAGATGGCAAAGCCCCCAAGCGTGATCGTGTTGAGCGAGGCCCCCTTCGCGTTCAGCACAATGACGGCGGCCAGCAGTGAGAGCGGAATCGTGACGAAGGCGATGAACGCACTGCGCAGATTGGCGAGGAAAGCGAACAGCACGAGGATGACGAGGACGCCACCGATGAGAAGCGACTTGTTGATGTTCTGAATGGAAGCCTCGATGAAATTCGCTGGCCGAAAGAGCGCCGGCCGCAGCGTTATCCGCTGCGCTGCCAACAGCGGCTTCATCTCCTCGAAGGCCGCTTCGACCCGGCGTGTGACATCGAGGGTGTTGGCGCCGAACTGGCTGTGCACCATCATCACGACGCCAGGCTTGCCGTTTACCAGTCCGTCGCCCAGCTTGGGCTGCGCGCCTTCCACCACAGCGGCGACATCCTTCAGTCGGACACTGAAGCCGTTGTGATGTGCTAGTACGACCTCCCCGAGCGCCACGGGACTGATGGACTGGCCTTTCGTGCGCAGTGTGATCCGTTGATTATCGTTTTCGATGAATCCGGCACCCCGTATCCCGGTCGCATTGCGCGCAGCGACAAGCACCTCATCGACGGAGACGTTGTAGGCAAGGAGCCGATCGGGCCGGAACCGGATCTGAAGCTGGCGCACCTCACCGCCGAAAAGCTCCACGCGGGCGACCCCAGGGACCCCGAGCAATCGCAGCCGTACGACCCAATCGGCGAATGTCCGCAACTCCATCCCTGTTCGCTGACTCGACACGAGACCCACTGCCATTATCAAACTCGTCGAGGAGGTCAGCGCGCCCATCTGCGGAGCGTGCACGCCTTGCGGCAGACTCCCGGTGAGTTCCGTGAGCCTCTCGCCCGTCAGTTGGCGTACGCGAAAGATGTCGGCCGTCTCGCGAAACACCACGGTCACGACCGACAAACCCTGGATGGATTGCGAGTATTGCGACTCGAGATCGGGCGTCCCGTTCAGGCCATACTCGATCGGGCGCGTGACCAGAGCCTCCACTTCTTCGGCGGACAATCCGGGCGCTTCGGTCTGGATGACGATCCGGGGAGGCGCAAACTCCGGAAACACATCGAGCTTCGTCTGCTGGGCAATGAAGGCACCATAGCCGGCCACGAGCAGGCCCAGAGTCAGGATTACGCTGCGAAAACGCAGCGAGAATTCGACAACATGCTTGAGCATAAAGTACGAAGTTCCGCAGTCAGTCCGGGAGGCTCGTCTGGGGTTTCAGTTCTTCGGACAGCAGCACCTGGGCGCCTTGCGTCACCACTCGGTCCGAGGCTCGCAGTCTTTGCGTGACCAACCAGCCGCCCGGTAGAGGGGACCTAAGCGCGACAAGCGTTCGCGTGAAGATCGTCGGGTCTTTCTGCACATAGATCCAGGTCTGCGTGTCGTTGCGCACGAGGGCCAAATCCGGAAGAAAGACGCCGCGCAGCGCTTCGCCGCCGAGCTCGAGAGAAGCACTCACCGCAGCGCCGGGCGCGAGGTTCAGCGCGTTGTCCCGGGTCAGGAACAAGAATCCCTGGCCTTGCAATTGAGGATCAGTGGCGGGTGCGCGGCCGAGGAACTCCGCCTCGATCGCCTTCCCCGGCTCGCTGAGCGAAGTAAGCCGGGCCCCCTGTGGCTGAGCCGACGGACCTTCGCCGACGGGCAACTCCACTCGAACGATCACTCGGTCCTGCGAGGCCAGCGCTTGCACCAATCGTGTCAGATCCGCTCGTCGCGCCAGGGTACGCCCCCACGTCAATGCAACACGATCGCGGATGGATTCCACCAGGAGCCGGTCACGCACCGCGGATGCTTCAGCGGCCTGTAACGCGCGCACGGACGCAGTGTTTTGTTGCCGAAGCATCGTCACCCGCTCAAATTCCTGCTCAGAAGCGACCGATGCGGCCCGCGCGGTGGCCCATTCGCTGACAGCGGCCGCCAGCGGTGCCGGATCGAGTACGCGTCCATAAGCCGGAATTGTCGGCGAGGCGCTTGCAGCGCTGAGCGGCTCAATCGTCAGACGCAGCGCACGTTGGACATCCTCTTTCAACTCGACCGTGCCCGGTGAGTTCGATTGCGAGGCCGGTGCTGGCTCCTTCGTACGGTCTTGAGAATCGCTTCGCTCGTGATCGCCGCGCTCCGAACAACCGACGAGCGCTACCAGAATCAGCACGTACGTGAGCGACCGACCAGCCTTCGACGAACACCGTTGGTCCGGCGCGCAGTACACGCCCATCGGGTGCGACTTCTGTTTCATAGATGCGTTCCTTCCCCAGCGTGTTATCTAGGTGAGCGCTGAGTCGATTCGATCTGCAACACGGCCGCCCGCGCGTCCGCCTCGGAACCGAGCGGTCGTTGAACGGCATCTTCCAGCGCCCTCACCGCCTGCTGCCGGCGCACGATCGCCTCGAACGCCAGACTTTCAGCATTCGCGGCGTCGATTTGGGCTGAAGCGACCTCGAGCGCTCCCACGGCGCCGGCCTCGAGTTGCCCTTCAACGGCCTCGAGGTTTTGCCGCTGCGCGGCCAGCAAGTTGTCTCCCGACAGCGATGATTCATCGGCCGCTTTCAACGCCGCGGTCGCCGCGTCAATCTCATGAATGATCTGCGTCTGAAGCGCCACGAAGCGCGCTTCAGCCTCTGTCCGGCGCGCGATTGCTTCGGCGATCGGCCCCTGGTTGCGGTTGAACACCGGCAGCTCGAAAGTCAAACCGACGAGCCACTTGTCCTGTCCCTGATCCCATTGATAGCCGGGACCCAAGTGGATGTCGGGATACTGTTTGGCGATCTCGAGCTGCAACGCCGCTTGGGCTGCCTCGTATTCCGCCAGCGCCCCCAGCACGTCGGAGCGGCTCGTCAACGCGCGGCGGCGCGCTTCCTCAGAGGTCAACGCCGACGCATCCGTGGGGTCGAATAGAAACATCAGGTCCGCACCGTCCAGGGCGCGCAACGGAATGCCCAGTGCGTCGGCGCTGCGAGCGCGAGTCTCGGCCACCTGGGCGCGAGTGGCCTCCAAGTCGAGGCGTGTCTTGGCAAGCTGAATGCGAGCGACCGTGACATCGCTCCCGGCCACCGCACCTGCGGTGAGCTCGCCTTCCTCCATCCGCACGATCTGCGCCTGTAGATCGAACTGTCGTTTCGACAGGGCCTCGCGGTGGCGCACGACCGTGTAGTCAAGCAATGCGCCGGTTAATTTGCGGCGGACCCCCCACGCGGTGGTCACGACACGCCAGCGCGCAGACTCGGAAAGTTGCTGCGCCTCGTCCATTCGATGACCCCGCTTGCCCGCGGTCTCAATGGGGACGTCGAGCGAAATCGCAGGCAACCACGGCGAGACACCCGCAGGGGAGTTGGTGCTGAATTCGGGCGCGATGTTGAGGCTCGGATTCGGTCGCATCCCGGCCGTGACCACGGCCGCATCGGCCGCACTCCAACGCGCGCGCGACACATCCAGCTCCGGGCTGTAGTAGAACGCGACGAGCGTCAGAAGATCGAGATTCCAGGTCTGCAGTGGCCAGTCAGCCAGCGTGTGTCCCAGGTTCTTTTCAATGAACACGCGCAAACCCGGGTCCGACAGAGAGCGCGACTCGAGAGTCATCCCGGTCCGCTCCGGCACGAGCGGCTTCGGCGTGTAGTGAGCACACCCGGTGATCCCCAGTCCGACAAGAGCCGCAGCGATGACAGGCCGAATGCCGACGGAGCGTGTGATCGCATTCGCAAGCGGCGTTCGGTAAATTACTGGGAGCATGACTGACTCCCGCCGATCGCGACCGTCCGCGCGATGTACTGCGAAATCTCTGCCGGGAACTGTACGCGCACGAGAAGCCCGGATTCAAAGCGCGAATCGCGCAATTCAACCTGGGCACCGTGCACGTGCGCGATACGACATACGATCGCGAGGCCTAGACCACTACCGTGCACATCCGCACTACGTCCGCGCCGAAATCGCGCGAGCACTGCCTCGCGCTCGCCGAGGGGGATACCCGAACCCGAATCGCTCACCTCGAGGAGTATTCCCGATTCGTTGGCACACACGCGCACTTCAACCTGCCCGCGTGCGGGCGTGTATCGAAAGGCGTTATCGACCAAATTGCGCGCCAGGGCACGCAGTGCGGGTTCCCAACCCAGGATTCGAACTCGATCACCCTCGATGACGATCGAGACTTCGAGATCCTTGTCCGCCGCGAGGAGCGCGGCTTCTTCCACCTCCGTCCGAACACAGGCTTCCAGGTCAACCACCCCACGCGCGGGCTCTCGATCCACGGTCTCCCAGCGTGCGAGCTCCAAGAATTGATTCACCAAGTGCTGCAGCCGACCGAGACCTTCATGGGCCCGACGGAGCGCCACAACGCGCAGCTCGGCGGATTCCGTGGCAGCCGCGTTCTCCAGGTGCAATAGCGCCGCCGCCAGCGGTGTACGCAATTGGTGGGCCGCGTCCGCGGCGAAGTGCCGCTCTCGATCCAATGCGACGTGCACTCGATCGACCAGGCCATTGAGCGAGGCCAGCACGGGCTCGAGCTCCCGTGGCGCCGCCGAGAGTTCAATCGGCCTCACCTCGTCCGGCTGGCGTGTGGAGAGATCCTGCGAGAGCGAGTCAAGTGGCCGCAGCGCGCGCCGGACGGCCCATCCGACAAGCAGCGCGAGTATCGGGAGCGCGATGAGCATCGGCGTCAGATGCTCCCAGAGCAGATCCCGCGCGATACTGTTGCGGCTGTCGTACCGCTCCGCGACGCGCACGATGTCTTCATCAGACTCGTGCAACGTAAACACGCGCCAGCGACCATCGGGCAACGTGATATCCGCGAAACCGGAGGGTGTAGCGGCGAGCGCCACACTCTGGAAGTTGTCGCTGGTCAGCTTCAGCCGATGATCTTGATTCCAGTACTGAAAACCCAGTCGGATTTCGTACGCATGGCCGCGATTCGTAACCGTGCGGTCATTGAACGGGCTGCGCCACACCAGCACATCAAGCGGAGCGCCGGTGGTTGCACCTCGCAGACCTGCATTTTCGGCCAGCACATCGATCGTGCGCGCGGACTGAACCAGTCGCGCGTCGCCCAACTCGTCAAACTCCTGGACGCTCTTGTCATAGCTGAAGACGCCTAGGGGCACCAACACGGCGGCGATCACCATGAGGGCGAAGGCGATGACTCGCGTGCGAAGGGATCTCATGTAGGCGAGCCGTCCTTAACGAACAGATACCCCAGCCCCCGTACTGTTCGGATCGCCGTGGGTGAGAGCTTGCGGCGCAGCGAATGAATATGCACTTCGAGCGTGTTGCTCTCGGCGCCTCCTTCCGCGCCATACAGTGCCTGCGTCAGTGCTTCTCGAGAAACCGCCCGCCCGGCTCGCTCTGCGAGCGCACGGAGCAGGACGAACTCGCGTCGCGACAACTCGACCGTATGCCCCTCGAACGTTGCCTGCGCGCTCAGCGGATCCAGGCACAGCGAGCCAGCGAGGATCAGATTCTGCGGCTGCCCGAGTGCTCGACGATGCAGCGCACGCATGCGAGCGGCCAGCTCTTCCAGATGAAAAGGCTTGTTCAGATAATCGTCGGCGCCGGCATCGAGCCCGCGTACGCGATCGGTGAGTGCATCGCGTGCCGTGATAATCAACACCGGCACTGAGTGGGCTTCCTCGCGCAACGTCTTTAGAACCTCGAGACCCTCAACTCGAGGAAGACCCAGGTCGAGCACGATGAGATCGAAACCGCCTCCACGTGCCGCGGACAACGCGGCCGCGCCATCGAGGACCCGAACGGATGTGTGGTTCCACCGGGCCAAGGCCATTTCGATCGCCTGGCCCAACAGAGCATCATCTTCAACGAGCAGCACGTGCATGATGATTTCGGGCGAGCGGGCAGCGAGAAACACACGGCAATCCATTGCGGGTGCGTTATCCGTCGGGCCCCTTCCGCCATTCGCTTGGCTAAGGGTCATTCGTCGGCTGCGGCCGGCGAGGGCCCATGCTAGCGAACTTACCTTAGGGCAACCTTAAATTGACCGAAGCAGGTTCGGAAGCGGCATACGCAACGGGCGCAGACCTGTGCTGGATGGCGAGCTTGGCGTTGCTGGAACGTGCGGCGCGATCAATACGGCAGCGGTTCGATTTGCATGCGGCCCTCCGTCCAGCCGAAATGACCATTGCGCTGCCCGCACGGGCGGCTAATTTGCGTGATCAATGTGTTGCGTCCGATGACATGGCCGCCGGCTGCCTACGTCTTGCCGATCGGTATCGCCTGCACGATCTGGCTAACACGACGGGGGCGCGACCATGTGCTCGGCTTCACTGTCGCCTTGGTGCTGCTCGGCGCGGGGCTGCTGGGAGTCTCGTACTACCTGCCCCGTTATTCGGCGCCCTGGTGGCTCGATATCACACGCCCCACGCTGATTCCGGTGCCGCTGTTGTGGGCGGCTGTTGCGGCGACCTGTTGGCGACTGCGCGCCGCGGACCGCCTATACGGGATGCTGGCACTCATGGCGACTGTGCTCGTGCTTGCGAATGGGGCCATGCTCTACTCGCGCGCACCGCACGACACGCTCGCGATGGTGGCGCATCTGGGTAAGGTCGGCGCGTACTTGGCTGCGCTCCTTTCGCTGATACAGATGGCGGCCGATGACATGCGAGAGCGCCTTCGCGCGGAGAAGGCGCTTGAAGAGTTGAATGCGGCATTGGAGGACCGCGTCCACGAGCGGACGGCCGAGCTCGAATCGGCTAACGAGAACTACAGGGAGGCCCAGGGCAAGCTTACGAAGCAAGTGGAGCGGCTGAACCTGCTCGACCGGATCACACGCGCCATCGGGGAACGCCAGGACCTGGACAACATCTACGTCGTCGTGCTTCGCGAGCTCGAGGAGCAGCTGCCAGTGGAGTTTGCTTGCGTGTGCTCCTACGAGCCGCAACGAGAGCGGATGAGCGTCGCGCGCGTCGGTGACCGCAGTGGAGCACTGGCACTGGAGCTCGGCATGCCGGAAGGCGCACACATCGGGATCGACGAGAACGGCCTTTCGCGCTGCGTCCGCGGCCAACTGGTGTACGAGCCGGATATCGGTCGAGTTGAATTTCCGTTTCCGCAGCGACTAGCACGTGGAGAGCTGCGCTCGCTGGTCATCGCCCCGCTTCTGGCCGAAACCAGCGTTTTTGGCGTGCTGGTCGCTGCGCGACGGACGCCGCACAGCTTCACCAGCGGGGAATGTGAGTTTCGGCGCGGTGCGCGCATCGAGTTTCAGTTCGCGAGAATAGAGGTCCGGCTTCCAGCGCTCGACATACCGGCGCGCAAGGGCTTCGGCCGGGAATCGCTGCGGATCCGAAAGAGTTGTCCACAACCGCACGGTGAAACGTTTACGGTTGAGCGCGCGACCAATCGCCCGGATTTCACGTATCCGCAAGTGCTCGATGTCGCGCAGGTTCTCCCGTACTGGCACCTCAATCCACGCGCTGCCATCGGGCAGATGCTCGAGCACTCGGCATTTGATGTTGTCGCGTGCGCCAGCGAGAAAGCTAATAGTGCGATCGTGCACGGCCTGAGTCGCTTGTAATAGCGTCCGCGGCGCGCCGAAGAACTCGTCGCCAACGATCAGTGAGTGCTCGGGAATCCTTGCCCAGAGTTTTCCCGCTACGACTTGTTCAGATTCCCTGAACGGTGCTGCCACCGCAGCCAACGGCCCGTGATTACCCAGTTCCACGACGCTGACCAACCGCAGTCTCGCAAGAGCCGGCCCCAAACGGCGACTTGCCGCCATCGGTAGCTCATTGATCATAGTCAGCGTGTTGCGGGGGTTCCACAGAGTGCCATCTACGCCCAGCAGCCGATAGCCTTCGAAGAAGCCGTCGGGTTGCGCGGTGGGATCGGCGAGCGGCTTGAGCGCACCGTCCATGATCTGCTCGAACAGTTCCAAGAGCAGATGCAGTCGTCGCTGAGAGGAGATTGATTCGCTCATCACAAACGCAGGCCATCGCGACTGACACGTGCGAACTCGCCATTCGCGGGGCGCATTCGCACGGTCCGGACATACGGTTCGTTGGCCACATCCAGAAATCGCAGTCTCCGCTCCACGAGCCAGTCCGCGAAACTCTCGTCGGCGCGCGGCACCATCGCGCCTGGGTCAGTGCTCCGGGCTCCGAGCTGGCGCACCACTACCGTTTCACAATGCGGGCGGCCGATGACTTGCGGACGCTCGTGGCGCACAGCCCAATACATCTCCGGCATTTGCAGACTCGCCAATTTGACGTGGCGCCGCTTGGTCCAGACTAATCGACTACCGAGTACGTGCAGGCGCTTCAGGGGTTGGCCCAGCCGTTCGCTCGCGGATCTCATTCCTTGCTGCACGCTGGAAATCACTTTCATGTCTGTTCCCGCACACTAATCGGAAAACGCAGCAGCCCCTGGATGGTCGGCCAAACGTCCTGCACTCTGTGCATCAACTTGTGCCGCTGCGAGCGACGCGGCGGACGCGACCACTTGCGGGGCCTCCTGCAGCAGTGCCCGATCGACCGCGCCCTCGAGCGACAGCGGTCCCTCCTCTGCAGCGGCCACAACAGGACACAACAGTACCAGCATGGCAACGCGATACCACGCGGCCACGGCGAAGAAAGTGAGTTCGAACCGATTCATTGCTCCCTCGAGCAGCATGTGTTTGGGCACGCGTATCGCCTATCGGCCGGCGCAGAGCGCGTGCTTGCGTGGCTTCAGGTCGATCGCAAGACGCAGGATACGCTCGCGCAGGTGGGTGCGAATCTGCTTAGGAGATGCTTAGGAGGGAATCTAAAGACGCAACCGAGCGGCGATTCTTGCGGTTGAGATGTTGAACGCCGATCGCGAAGCCGCCTGCTGTCGCGAGTGCGTTGTTCGCCCAACCGCTCTCCCCGCCTCATTCGGGGTGCGGTTGGGCCTCCTCGAGCGCCGTGGGTCAATCTGAGCGCCACATGCCTCGATCCGGTCAGCGTCGATAGACAGGTTCAGTGCCCGCCGCCAAAGCGACCATTCGGTAACGCTTTGCTTCTTGATCGCAACGATTGGCCAAAGTGAACCACTCGATCGCGCGCTTCTCGTCGGTCCGCATGCGGCTGCGATAGAGATCGGCCTTGGCCTGAAGATCCGCAGCACTGACAGTCACCGACTCGGTACCCGTCGCGGCGAACGCTCTGGGCGTCAACGCATAGGGGCCTGCAGCCAGGACGACGACGGCTCCCAGCTTGATAAGTGTGGGTGTGGAACGGTTCATAGAGATTCCCTCATGTCAGAAGTTTCGATTGTTGAGACGAACGCCCCGACAGTCCTACGCCCTTGCGTGTGGTACGCGGAACGATCGACATCGAATGATCTGAACGACGAACGATCAGGATGGCTCGAACGCCACGCCGGTGTTCGCGAGAAGAGAATCTAAAGGCGCAGTCGCCCGGTAAGCAGATACGTCAATGAGGCATCTGCGCCATGCGCAGGAATCGAAGAAAGAAGGATGAGTCGTGCGGTGGTTCTGCCCGGTTCTGTCGATGCCCAACCGTTTGCTGCGAGGTAAGCCGGTGTGCCAGGGTGAAGGGGAGATTGAACCCGACGACGTGGATCGACAGAAGGCACATACGCAGACGTCGGGCCAGCGCTGCAGCACACGCTTACCGTCGCATTCCATCGCGACTCACCAAGGCCGGCAGCGCACGGGGGCTGCGTGAGTGGCGGGCAACAACCCTCCCCGGCGGAGCAAGCCAGTACGGGCATGGCTGCCCCCAGAACACTCACCCAGATGACCAGAATGGCTGTCAGGCGACGCAACACGTTGTTCCGCCCTCCGCGGTTCAGCCCGTTAGACGCTAGATCCGGCGGTAGGTTCAGTCAAGTCAGGACGCAACCCTGTGCGTCGGCTCCTTCCTGCGCCGGTGACGTTAGTTCGATCACTCACAATCAGCCAGGGATTCGACGATTGGGCGGTGCCACCGAACTATCTGATGCCACACCGCGGGCATCAGATGGCGCAAGGTCAGTCGCCACGTCCGAATCCGTCACGTGGCGACCGAGTGTGCAAGTCAACGTCCTTCCGAATCGTTCCATACTAGAACTTGAAAATGCCTTCCAGCCCAAAGGATGTCTGGTTCTTCTTGGTCGAGTCGCCCGTGGCGAGGAACGTTGCCACGTTGTCAACAAAGGCGTGCTGATCCGAGAAGTCGCCGCGTACCTCTGCGCGTATTTCCACCGCTTTCACGGGCAAATAGACGAGGTCTACGGTTCCTTCCTTCCATTTTTGGGGAACGCCAGTCCGGTAACCATTTTTGTCATCGAAGTATTCTCCCCGCACTGACAAGCGCCATTGATCCGCTATCTGATAGTTCACATAGCCCGCGATGCCATCCCACTTTGCCTTAAACGTGCCACCGTCCGTCGACGTGACATTTTCCTGGCTGCCCCAGTCGTAGTTGAGAATAAACGTGAACTGGTCTGTCGCAACGTACGTCGCGACGATATCGATCAGATCGCGCCGGCCGCCGACCGTGTCGGTAGGGCCACCGACCTGCTCCGTGCCGCTGTAGCCCTGCGCCGCAAGGGTAAATGCCTTAATCGGCGCATACGCAACACCCAACTCAACCGTCTTCTGCTTGTTGGCATCCTTCAACTGATCCCAACCATTATTGAGACCCACGAGGACGTTCA
>Ga0137415_10001670_pt1 | contig 22002 bp, 20 predicted proteins | sample CZODoug3_1_1_16f_FD_183082 | JGI IMG/M metagenome (GOLD analysis project Ga0137415, IMG submission 183082) | Vadose zone soil fungal communities from Angelo Coast Range Reserve, California, USA - CZODoug3_1_1_16fungal (Hybrid Assembly) | ecosystem: Environmental > Terrestrial > Soil > Vadose...
ATGACCAGGAGTCGAGACCCCATAGGATCGAACCGGCGGCGGTGTGAGCTGGCCGGCGCCGGCGGCCATGCGGTGTGCATGTTAGAGCGAAAGTCCGGATGATCTAGATGCACCATAGAGAACTCAATCAGGCATGGTCCGAACTAACCGCGCCGGGGGCGCGGTTCGAGATCGTCGACACTGTTGTCCGCGGCGCAAATACTCGGACATTCCGCAATGCTCCGCCAAGCATCCGCACGTTCTGGCTCTCAACCGCCCGGTTCGCTGACCGCGACTATATCGTCTACCAGGGCGAGTGTATAACCTACCGCGAAGCTCACAGGCAGGTCGGGGCCATCGCAAGCTGGCTCTTCGAACACGGCATCCAGCCCGGTGACCGCGTCGCTATCGCGATGCGCAACTATCCGGAATGGCTGCTGATCTACTGGGCCTGTGTCTCGGTGGGCATTGCCGTTGTCGGCATGAACGCGTGGTGGGTCGCCGAAGAGATCGACTACGCGCTCAAGGATTCCAAGCCAAAAGTGGTGTTTTGCGATCCGGAGCGCCTCGAGCGAATCCTTGATCTCTGGGCAGGCGCGCCGCACGCGATGCTGGTCGCCACACGGGCTGACACGCTCCCGCCGGCAGTGACACCTTGGTCATCTGTCATTGCGGGCGGCACTTTGCCGAGCGTCGACATCGACCCTGACGCGGTCGCGTGCATATTCTACACCTCGGGAACGACAGGCTTTCCGAAAGGCGCGCAACTCACCCATCGCGGCTGTGTCGCGAACCTGCTGAACATGGCGTTCGCTGCCGAGGTTCAGGCGGCGGCGGTCGCGCGAGCGTCCGGCGTTGCCCCTGATCCCGATGTCCGCCCGCCCGCGCCGGTCTCCCTCCTCCCCACCCCGTTGTTCCACGTCGCAGCCACAAACTGCGGCGGCTACGCCACCACCGCGGCGGGGGGGCTCATCATCCTGATGTATCGATGGGACGCGAGTGACGCCTTGGAGCTGATCGAGCGCCACAAAGTTACGGTGCTGAGCGGAGTGCCGACGATGGCGCGGGAGCTGATCAGCCATCCGGACTTCGACCGGCATGACACATCAAGTCTTACGACATTGGGGGGCGGTGGAGCCCCGCTGCAACCAGACTTGGTAGAGAAGATCCAGTCGCGCGCGGCACAGCTACGGCCGGGCACCGGCTATGGAATGACCGAAAGCTCCGGGATCATCGCTTCGAATTTCGGCGACTTTCTCGTTCATCACCCTGACAGCGTCGGCAGGGTCATGCCGGCCTTCGAGGCGCGGTGCGTTGGAGAGGACGGCCAGACGCTGGCCCAGGGCGAGGTCGGTGAATTGTGGGTGAAGGGCTCGCCGGTGATAGAAGGCTATCTCAACCACCCGGACGCGACGGCCGAAGCGATAACCGATGGGTGGCTGCACACCGGCGATATGGCCCGGATCGACGAGAATGGCTTCCTCTACCTTGTCGATCGCAAGAAAGACATGGTCTTGAGGGGGGGCGAAAACATCTTTTGCGCCGAGGTCGAGGCCTGCCTTCACCGGCACTCGGCTGTGGCAGAGTGCTGCGTATTCGGTGTCCCCGAAGTCCGATTGGGCGAAGAGGTGGCCGCCGCCGTCGTGCTTCGTTCAGGTGTGTCCCTGACAGCTGAGGCGTTACGCGCGCATTGCGCGGAACATCTGGCCAAGCACAAGATCCCCCGCCACCTCTGGTTCCTCACCGAGCCGCTTCCCCGCAACGCCACCGGGAAATTCCTCAAGCGGCAGCTCCGTGAATCCTTGAAGCCCGCTTTGCCGTGAGCTGGCGCCCCCGATATCGCCTGCAATAGGAGAAGCGCGTGGACTTCGAACTTACCGCCGAGCAGATTCTGCTGAAGGACAGCGTGCGGCGATACATGACAAAGCGGGTCGCGCCGATCATCTCGGACTACGAGAAGCGAGAAGAGTTTGCGTGGGAGCTGATCCCCGAGCTGAAGCAGTTCGGCTATTTGGGCGGCATGCTACCCGAAGAAGACGGTGGCATGGGGGTTGGTCATCTCGATTATGCCATGTTGATGGAAGAGGCCGGTTATCAGTGGATGGCCCTGCGCGCCACTTTGAACACCATGAACATGGTGGCCATGCTTCTCCATACGTCCGGAACCGATGAGCAGAAGCAACGCTTCCTGCAGCCCCTTCTTGCAGGCGAGCGCAAGATTTGGCTCGGTGTGACGGAACCAAATCATGGATCGAACGTGTCCGGCGTCGAGACCAAAGCGGTCGCTCGTGACGACCATTATCTAGTGAATGGCAGCAAGCTCTGGATCACCAACGGCATCTGGGGTGACTTCGGCATCCTGGTCGCGAAGACTTACAGTTCCGCATGCGATGGCCAGATCAGTCTTTTTCTCGTCGATAGAGAAGAGACGACCTATGATGCGCGGCGCGTGTCGACGATGATTGCGAGAAGCACAGGAACATCGGCGCTGTCTTTCTCCGATGCCATCGTTCCAAAGGCAAACCTTCTCGGTCGGGAAGGCGAAGGGCTCAAAATGATCCTGACGGGATTGAGCTACGGACGCCTCAGCGTTGCCATGGGCGCAGTTGGCGCGGGCCAAGCCGCGCTCGACCTTTCCACGCAATTCGCCAAGGACCGGAAGCAGTTTGGCCGCGCAATCGGTAGCTTCCAACTCATTCAGAAGCATATCGTCGACATGACCATGCGCGTCGAAGCGGCCAGGCTGCTCGGATACAAGGCAGCTATGACGATGGATCAGGGAAAGCCATCCCGGCTTGAGTGCTCGATCGCGAAACTGTTCGCCAGCGAGGCCGCCCACGAGGTTGCCAGCATGGCAATGCAGATACATGGCGGCATGGGGTATAGCCTGGACTATCCGATCGAACGGATATTCCGGGATACCAGGGGAGCCATGATTCCGGAAGGAACGTCCGAAATTCAGACTTTGGTCATTGGACGCGAAATACTTGGGCTATCGGCATTTAGCTGATTGGTCGCTCACGCCTTGTCACTTTGAACGACGTGGCGGAAATGCTTCTCGGTGCATCCTCCGGGAGCCCGAATGAGGCGTTTCAAGATTGGAGATAAGCAGAATGGAACTTGGCGTTTCCGGAAAAGTTGCGATTATCACGGGCGCCGCTCGAGGCATTGGCGCTGGGATGGCTCGAGCCTTCGCTGCCGAAGGGACCAAGGTCCTGATCGCGGACATCAGTGAGACGGTCGAGGAGACCGCTCGAGCGATCGCGGCGGGTGGACATAGTGTCACCGGAGTGGTTGCCGACGTCACCAACCCCGACGACGTCAATCGGCTTATCGAAGCGGCCGTCGGCGAATACGGCCGGCTTGACATACTGGTCAATAACGCCGGGTTTCCCAGGGATGGCTATATTTCAAACCTCACGGAGACGGATTGGGATAGCGTCATGGACGTGTGCCTGAAGGGGGCGTTTCTGTGCACGCGGGCCAGCATCAAGCACATGTCGCAACATTCCTATGGTCGTATCATCAATATTTCTTCGCGCGCGCATCTCGGTAATCCGGGCCAATCCAACTATTCAGCTGCGAAAGCCGGATTGCTCGGCTTTACCCGTGCTATCGCGCTGGAGTCTGGAAAATTCGGCATTACCTCCAACGCAATTGCGCCAGGTTACATCCGAACCGAATTGATCGCCGCTCTTCCAAACTCCGCAGCCATCACGGAGCGGGCCCTTGCGCTGACGCCGATCAAGCGGCCAGGTGAGATCGATGATATCGCGAGTGCAGCGCTTTTCCTCGCATCCGAGCGAGCTGGATACATTTCCGGCGAAGTTTTGCATGTGACTGGCGGACGATACGGCTGAGGGAAGCGGCGGCGGGACAGCAATCATCTCGATTGAGAGCCAATGGAAGGACAGATGGCAACACCGGCAAAACAAAATGGCGGGATATACTTCGACGATCTGAGGGTCGGCGATCAATATCACACCCCTGGACGTACTGTGACGGAAACCGATGTGGTCAACTTTGCAGGCCTGTCGGCTGACTACAATAGTCTCCACGTCGACGCTGAATTCGCAAAGGGCCTCGATTTTGGCCAGCGTGTCGCCCACGGATTGCTGATCCTGTCGATGGTATCGGGATTGACTAGTCGCTTGCCGTTCATCGTTCAGATGGGACCGGCCATTCAGGGCCTGCTCGATCTAAATTGCCAGTGGCCGAAACCCACATTCCTCGGGGATACGATCCATGTCGTGGTGTCTATCACCGACAAGAAGGTGACCTCAAAGGGAACCAGCGGGATCGTGACGATGAGCCGTGACGCGGTCAATCAGAGAGGGGAAACCGTGATGAAGAGCGTCGGCAAATTTCTCGTCAAACGCGATATATGAGAGGCACCGATGTCTGACCCATCATCCTTGGTCGAATGGACCGAGAAGCTTCCTTCCGAATTGAAAGACGCCAGGATATGGCGAAGAGGCAGGGGTTTCGAGCACGTCAACGAGGGCGAGCGCTTCGATCACCATTGGGGCCGCACCTTTACCGAGAGCGACGTCGTTCTTTTCTCAGCAGCGAGCCTCCACTACAATCCGATCTACTTCAACAGCATGTTGGCCAAGCAGGCCGGCCACGAGCGCAAACCCGTCAATCCGTTCCTGGTGTTCCTCACTACCTTTGGCTTGAGTGTCGAGGACCTGAGCGAGATTGGCGGGTATTTTCTCGGCGTGGACGACCTTACTTACCATGAGGCGGTCCATGTGGGTGATACGGTCACTGCCCACAGCACCGTGATATCTGCGCGCGCCTCTACCTCCCGTCCGGGCTTCGGCATCGTCACATGGCATACCGAAGGTCGTGACGAGGCCGGACGTCCGGTGGTTAGCTTCCGTCGGACGAATTTGGTCAGGCGCGAGAATGGGTAATGCCGTGACCGAGCTCTACATGACGGAAGAGCGCCGCCTCATCCGTGACATGGCGCGTGAATTTACGTTGCGGGAGGTTCTGCCCGTAGCTAACGAACTGGATCCCAAGCAGGGAGACATGCCGATTTCGCTGCGGGAAAAGATGGCTGAGGCCGGGTATTTCGGGATTCTCATCCCCGAAGAGTATGGCGGTTCGGGCCTCGGGCAGTTCGAATACTGCATCATTGCCGAAGAGCTGGCCCGTGGCTGGATGAGCGTGGCCAGCCTCATCGCTCGCGGCAACAGCATGCCGGGCACCTACAAAATGAGCGAGGAGAAGAAGCGCGAACTGTTGCCACGGGTCGCAAGTGGGCAGCTTCTCGGGGCGCTTGCAATGTCCGAGCCGGACACCGGCTCCGATGTGGCCGGGATCAAATGCCGCGCAATGCTCGAAGGTGACGAATGGGTCATTACCGGTCCGAAATACTGGTGCACGTTCGCTGACGGCGCCGACTATCTGCTCGTGATCGCGCGCACGGAGCCGGATCCGGCTCTTCGGCATAAGGGCTTGAGCGCATTTATCGTCGAGAAGCCGCGTGGCGAACTACCGAACGGCGTCAAAGGCAGTCCGATCCCGAAGATCGGCTATTTCGGCTGGAAGACGTGGGAGCTCTATTTCGACGAGTGCCGCGTGCCGCAGAGCGCCTTGGTCGGCGAGCGCGGAGAGGGCTTCTATGTGGTCAGCAAGTGGCTGGAGTCGGCCCGCGCCCATACGGCGGCGCGCTCGATTGGCTTGGCGGGCGCCGCTCTTGACGAGGCCATTGCCTATTCCAAGCAGCGCGTACAGTTCGGAAGACCAATTTCCGAATTCCAGGCCATTCGCTTCAAGATTGCGCACATGGCGACGGAGGTGAACGCTGCCCGGCATCTGTTGCAAGATCTGTGCGTGAATCTCGATAAAGGACTGCGCTGCGATGTTGAGGCGGCGATGTCGAAATACTTTTCCTCCGAGATGTCGGAACGCGTGACCAGTGAAGCGATGCAGATCTTGGGCGGCGCCGGGTACACCAATCTTTTCCCGGTTGAGCGGTATTGGCGCGACGCACGGTTGACGAAAATATTCGAAGGAACTTCGGAAATCCAGATGCGGATTATTTCCGATCAGATTTTGGGAAAGGGTAAGTTCCAGTGACGCCACAGGTATTGGATCAGCATCGCTTGACGAGCCAGGACAACTACTTTGAGGATTTCTTTGTTGGTGACCTGTTCCGTCACGCGCGGGGAAAGACCATCGGTGAGTTCGACAACACGATTCTGACAAATCTGGTGATGAACACGGCCGACAACCATTTCAACGACCACCGCATGTCGAGCGAAGCCGAGGGACGCCGGATTGTGTTCGGTGGCGCGACCATCGCCCTCGTGCTCGGACTCGCCATGCAAGACACAGGCGAGCATGCCCTGGTCGAGGTCGGCATGAACGCGCTGCGCCTGTCGGGCGCAGTCTTGGAAGGCGATACGCTCTACGCTTTCACCAGAGTACTCGAGAAATGGGATGACAATATCGAGAGCGGCATGGTCGCGTTCAGGCATTGGGGCGTGAACCAGCGCTCGGAAATCGTGTTCACGGGTGATCGGAAGGTTCGTCTCTCCAAGCGCCCAAGGTCTGCTCCATGACGGGCCCCCTCAACGGTCTGCGCGTGCTGGACCTGACGCAGATGCTCGCGGGGCCCTATTGCACCATGATGTTGGCCGATCAGGGCGCTGAGGTCATCAAGATCGAACCTCCGGAGGGAGACCCGGCGCGCAGTTTCGCTCCATCCCTTCCCGGCATGACCGACTTTGGCGGCTATTTTCAAAGCATCAACCGCAACAAGCTGAGCGTCGTGCTCGATCTCAAATCCAGTGAAGGCGTCCAGGCGTTCATGGAATTGGTGCGCACCGCCGACGTCGTGGTGGAAAATTTCCGCGCCGGAGTCATGGAGCGTCTTGGGCTCGGCTACGAGACGCTGGCGCTCGCAAATCCCTTACTGGTCTATTGTGCGATACGCGGTTTCGGCGATCCGCGGACCGGACGCAGCCCTTACGCGAATTGGCCCGCCTACGACGTTGTCGCGCAGAGCATGGGTGGTCTGATCAGCGTCACAGGCAGCGCCGAGGGCGAAGTCTTTAAGGTTGGTCCCGGTATCGGCGATATCGTCCCGGCGATGTTCGCGGCGTTCGGAATATTGGCGGCCGTACACGAAGCGCGCAGTGCGGGCCGGGGCCAGTTCGTCGATGTTGCGATGATGGACGCCGTTTTGGCGATCACCGAGCGTATCGTGCATCAGCATTCTTACCTCGGAGCGGTGCCGAAGCCCGAAGGGAACCGGCATCCCATCTTCGCGCCGTTTGGGATATTCAGGGCCAAGGATGGGCACGTTGCCATCGCCTGTCCGACGGATCATTTCTGGCGTGACCTCGTGCGTGCGATCGGGCGTCCGGAGCTTGCCGACGATCCGAGATGTGCGACCAACCCGGCGCGCTCGGCGAATTCCGATTTCGTCTGCGAGCTGATCGAGACTTGGACCGCGCGACGTACAAAATCCGAGCTTGCAGACCTCCTAGGGGGGATCATTCCGTTTGGACCGGTGAATGATGCCGCAGACATCGCGATCGACCCGCATGTCGCAGCCCGCGGCATGTTGGTCTCATGTGAACAGCCCGGTCTCGATCGGGCAGTCGAGATCGTAGGAACGCCTGTCAAGATGACACGTTCGGTTCCGTCCAAAATGGTGCGCGCTCCGAAACTCGGGGAGCATTCCGAGAAAATTCTGAAGGACTCGAACTGGACAGCGCGTGCCCAGAACGATGCTTCGTAAGCGAAGGAAGAAGAACATGGGCAGACGATCAAACAGACTAAGGCGGTGCCAACTCTCGGTGCCGGGCAGCAGCGAGCACATGATGCAGAAGGCGGCCGCGATGGCGGTGGATCATGTCTTTCTGGATCTCGAGGACGCGGTTGCACCGCGCGAGAAGGAGGCTGCGCGCGCCAAGGTCATCACCGCCATCAACACGCTCGACTGGGGTCGGAAGACCCGATGTGTGCGCGTAAACGATGTCACGTCACCGTGGGCGCTGGATGACATGGTTGCGGTCGTAACGGGTTGCGGTGACAAACTCGACACCATCATGCTGCCCAAAATCAGGTCGGCCGCCGATATGGCTTTCTTCGATCTCCTGCTCGGGCAATTGGAGCAGAAAATCTCTCGCTCCTCGCCCATCGGCCTCGAAATCCTGATCGAGGAGGTCGAAGGAATGTTCAACTTGGATGATATCGTCCGCTCCACCGATAGGCTGGAGGCCATCGTTTTCGGGATAGGCGATTACTCAGCTTCCCAGTGTGTTGATCCGCTGAGCATTGTCGGCAAGTCCGACTATCCTGGAGATATATGGCACTACGCGAGAAATCGGATCGTGATCTCTGCGCGCGCCAATGGGATCGACGTTGTCGATGGGCCATTTGCCAACCTGGCCGACCACGCGCGTTATGAAGCTGAATGTCGTCGCGCGTTGGCGCTCGGCTGCGTCGGAAAGTGGGCTCTCCATCCAGGCCAGGCGATGATCGCGATGCGGTCCTTTTCGCCCGTGAGGGAGGAGGTCGAACGGGCGCAACGTATGGAAGCCGCTTATCGTGCGGCGGTCGCAGCCGGTGACGGCGCCATTCAGTTCGAGGGTGAAATGGTCGACGCCGCGTCGGTCAGGATCGCACGAAGAGCCATTGAATTTGAAGAGCGCATTAAGGCCGCCACGGCGGAACAGTAGATGCGTCGAACCCCGTCGACCTCGTCGGTCTACTGACAGTCCATCGCCGACAAGTCTCCAGCATTGGCTGGCCAGTGGTCGAATCTATCGCAGGAAGATAAGGAGCGTGAAAATGCCTAAGGGACCGCTTGAAGGTGTCAAAATTGTCGAATTCGCCGGTGTCGGACCGGGACCTATGGGAGCAATGCTGCTCGCCGATCTCGGAGCGACGGTGCTGCGGCTCGAGCGCCACGACTATGTGCAGCTCGGCACCGACAAGCCAGCGCGCTTCAATCTCCTGACGAGGAACCGGCAGACATTAAAGCTCAATCTGAAGGAGCCGGAAGGTATCGAGACGGCGCTTCGGATAATCGATCGGTCTGATGCGCTGATCGAGGGATTTCGTCCCGGAGTCATGGAAAGGCTGGGCTTGTCGCCTGAGAAATGCTTGGCCCGCAATTCCAAGCTCGTCTATGCGCGGGTCACCGGCTGGGGACAGGATGGACCTCTGGCGAAGGCGGCGGGGCACGACCTCAACTATGTCGCCTTGTCAGGCGCCTTACACGCGATCGGCCGTGAGAACGCTCCCCCTACCCCGCCCCTCGCGCTGTTAGGCGACTTCGGCGGAGGCGGTCTGTACCTGGCTCTCGGCGTCGCCTGCGGTTTGATAGAAGCGCGCGCCTCCGGCAAAGGGCAGGTGGTCGACGTAGCCATGGTTGACGGCGCGCTGTCGATGATGACCGCCTTCTATGCCTTACATGCCGCCGGAATGTGGTCGCTTGAGCGCGGCACCAATCTGGTGGACTCAGGCACCTCGTACTACGACGTTTATGCGTGCAAGGACGGCGAATATATATCAATCGCCCCACTTGAAGATCGATTCCGTACCGACTTGTACGAAAGACTGGGCATGGACCCTTCGTTGGTCACCCGCGACGGTCCGGAGCACCGAAACGAGATGAAGGCGCTGTTTGCCGCCGCATTTGCGGAGAAGACCCGGGCGGAATGGTGCGCGATTCTCGAGGGAACGGACGCTTGTTTCGCTCCAGTTCTCTCGATGGCTGAAGCGCCGGGCCATCCGCATCTTCAGGCAAGAGGCTCCTTGGTGGAGGTGGACGGAATTGTGCAACCGGCGCCGGCCCCGCGATTTTCGCGAACACCGGCCGAAAAGCCGTCTCCTCCGAACGCCGCGGCGCAATCCGCCCATGAAGTCTTGCCCTCGTGGGGCTTTAGCCCAGCAGAGATCAAAGCGCTGCGAACTTCGGAAATAGTTTCGTAGGCGGTATCGTCAACCCCAGGACGGACGCCCCGCTCGTGGGACACGATAGCTGTGTTTGCATAATTATCTGTAGAATCTTGCTTCAGGTTGAAAAATCCGCGCTAGCGCGATCGATGCTACGCGCGAATAACTGATTGTAGAATTATCCTCTCGCGTCCGCAAATTATGCCACGCTTGAGGTTGACCGATAAGATTCTGGAGGTTGGTGCGACCGTGATGAAAGCTCGTAGAAAATCGGCGAAAAAACTTCCGGCCACGCCGGCACGCAGGTCCAGACGCGATGCGATTCTCAACGAGGCTTCGCACGAGCTTAATCGCCGTGGTGTCTCGCAAGAAACCCTCAGGCGCATCGCCCAGAAGCTCGGGATTACTCGAGAAGCTCTTTACTACTACTTCAAAGACCGGAATGATCTGGTATCTCATTGCTACCTTGAAACCGCGCAAACCCTGAACCTCCACCTTGATGGAGTCTTAGCAACGTCCTCAACAGAGACGGAAAGAATCCATAGATTTATCGACGAGGTGCTCGCAGACGATGCGCTGGAGCTCTGCGGGCCGATTAATCTCGGTATGATGGACGAAGTGCGACGTCGGATGGTCGTCCAGGCAATTGACGAGTTGTTTGAGAAGCTTGCTGGACTTTTGAAGCGCGGGATTGACTTGGGAGAATTCCGGGCCTGCAAAACCGGCGTGGCCGCTCCCGCAATCGTCAGCCTTATTCTTTGGCAGCCATTCGCAAATCTGGTCCCCACCGGAGGGCGAAAGGCTCCGCGGCAAGTCTATCGGGAGTTCATTAAGTCGCTCATCCTGAAGGGAACGGCCGCCGATCGTAGCGCGATGCCTCCCTATGAAGAAATCGAATTCAAGACGCCGGGAGGGTCCGCTGCGCAGGCCTTCGATCGCATTTGGATCACCGACGTAAAGCGGGCAGCGATTCTTTCGACAGCATCCCGACTGTTCAACGAAAAGGGTGTGGACACTACGACGCTCGACGAGATTGCGAGTCAAATTGGCGCAACGACAGGAGCCCTTTATCATTACATTGGTGGCAAGGAGACACTCGTCACCCAGTGTTACTTGCGAGCGTCCCAATTGTCGCTCTTCATAATCGACCGCGCGCTCGAGCAACCCGGCTCGCGACTCGGAGCCATCGCTGCATACGAACAGGCCTGGACGCAAGCCCAAATGCGCAAGGATGTGGCGCCCATATCGCAGCTCGCTAGCTTCGACGCGCTCTCGGCAAGCTCAAAGGGGCAGATTCAGAATACGTCCCAACAATTTGGGGCACGCTGGCGTAAGTTGACAGGAGACGCCTTGGCTGCGGGCGAATATCGCAAGATCGATCTAGATATCCTTCAGCGTACCTTGCCAGGTCTTTCGAATTGGCTCGTGCGAATGGAAACCGGGGATTTGGAAAACCAGCGCAGCATTGGCCGGGAGCTGGGTGTTTTCCTAACGTTGGGTATTGGGGCACTGCCCGGCGCGGCCGCGGACCTGCGGCCGCCGACATCGCTATCGGCGCGGCCGGGCGATTGATCAACCGCGAATAAGCGTACGCATCCAATAGCTACACATCCAATTGATACAGGGTCCGGATATCGGCTAGCATGTCCAAGGTCAACAGGCGGTCATAAAGGCGGTGGCGGAAGCGTTCGTCGGTCGCGGGCGAAACGCCACGCGCCCGACCGAGACACTGCTGAAACTTTTTCTGCAGACCGGCGGCGCTGATCGGGTTCATGGCGTGGCCGCGCGGAAAACGGATTTCTCCAGAGTCACAGGCGCCACCGCCCGTCCGTTGGATGACCACCCGATCGGTAAGGGCGAACGCCCGATCCAAGGGACACACCGTATCGACGACCCTGATCCGCACCTTTGGGAACAAGGCTTGGACGTCATCGCGCGCGACAAACGAGTCCTCCAGCTGATCCAAACCCACAGCGCGTGAGACGATTGACGCCGCCACCGCGAACTCAAGGCTGAATTTGGCCTCCAACCCGGTGACGGGCGCGTGATTTCTCAGCATTGCCGCCTGCGGCAAGCCGATCGCGACGTCTACCTGTTCAATATCGTCGCCACGGAGGTCCAGGTCACAGACGATGTCCAAGACCGCATCGACAACGCGGTGCGAGGAATAGCAGATCGGATATTGTTTGATCGACAGTCCTGTTCTGAGAATCGCCGGGTTGGCTGGGGCAATTTCGACCGGGCTGTCCACGTCCACACGACCTGCCGGCGAAAACGCCTTCAGAAATCCAGCCGGGTGCTCAAATACATCGGGACTGGCCGTAAACCCAAGCATCGCCAGATGAACCGCCTCAATCCCGCAGGATGCGGCCCGGCCAGCGTGCATCGCCTTGGCCATACTTCCGAAGTTGGCGACCAATCCGCTGGACATGCTCGCGGCCAAGCCGAGGGCGTGAGATCCGACGCTGGACGGCAGCCCATTCAGATACGCAACGGCCGCGGCGGCCGCCACCGCGCCAAATACCCCGGTTGGGTGCCAGCCTTTCACGTGAAGAGGATCGCTATCGCGGGCGGCCAGTTGCGCCCACACTTCGTAGCCGACGACATAGGCCCGCAACACATCTTCCCCGGACGAGGACAACCCATGGCCCTCAGCGAGAATCGCCGGCATGAGGACGGTGCTCGGATGCGCCGACAGGGCGACGTCGTCATAGTCGAGAACGTGGGCGGCGACGCCATTGACCATCGCCGCGTGTTGGCTGGAAAGGCCGATCCCGGCAAATGGCACCGGGGCTGTGTTGTTGGAGCGCTCCCTGGCGCCAAGATGTTCGAGCATGATCGCAACTGCTGGCTGGTCGGCGCCGGCGAACATGGTAGCGACGCTGTCCATAAGCCCGAGCTTGGCGATTTCAAGCGCGCGTTCGGGAAACGATGAAGCGCGCGCGTCAGCGACGTAGGTCGCCAATTGCGAAGTCAGGTTGGTCATGGCTCCTAAAAGCGATCTGCGCATCGCCCATATAAGCTGGGCTTAGGCATTGCGGAGGTGGGCGCTCGCCGCCTCGTCGACACGCCACAGGATTTCCATGGCCATGGGATTCTCGGATTCTTCGAGAAGGTGCCCGACCAACCCGATGGCGCGAGCCATCACACCGAGCCCACGCACAATCTTCCACGGAAAGCCCAGTTCGCAGCAGATCGCGCCAACCGCGCCGGTGGCGTTGAGGGTTAAGCTCTTACCCGACACCCGCTCCGCTTCCGTGGCGATCAGTTGCATGAGTTTGCAATAGTCGTTGGCCATGCCGTTGTCGGCCGCGATCTCGAACAGTCGCGGCGTGCGCGGGTCGATAGGGCGATGCACCGGATGGCCGAGGCCTGGGACAACGACGCCTTCGCGATGATATTTCGCCACCGTGGCGACGGCTATCGATTGCAGATCCGCGTCCCCGCGATCCTCCAGCGCTTCGTAGAGCATCTTCGTCGCGCCTTCCGTACTGCCGACAAAGACGGTGCCAAGGCCGCATAGTCCCGCCGCGACGGCGGCCTGCAGGGACTCGGGCGCGCCGGCGTAGGTCATCCTGGCTACGATGGCGCTGGGCGTGATGCCATGTTCGACAAGCGTGATCACGATAGCGTTGAAGACATTGGATTCTTCAGGAGTCGCCGTGCGGCCGGTGATCTGCAGGAACGCCAGATCGCCAAGATTCATGTGCCCCAGGATTTCGCCAGGCAAGTCTTTGCCGCGCACGACGATGCGGTCGCTCGTGCTCCAGGCGATGTCAGACCGAATTGGTTTTTGCGCGCGCATTTTCACTTCCCTTCAAGTCTGGACGGGACATCAGTCTGACATGCGCGGTCGGCGGCCTTCGATGCGACAGCGAACGGCGGTGGCGAGGGTTACCACGGGCTCGGCGGCATGTGGTCGGGGTGGCACTTCAACTCAATCAGCAGCGGCCGCGTGCGGTTGCGGATCGCGGCCTCGGCGTTCGGCAGGTCCGCAGCGTTGCGTACGGTCACGCCGTCGCCGCCCAGCGCGCGCGCCACGTCGGCGAACTCGGGCCAAGCGAACAGGGCGAGCGACGGGTCCATGTCCTTGCTGCGGAACTGAATATGCTCGGCGCCGTAGGCGGAGTCGTTGCAGACGATGACGATCATGTCCAAGCCGTGGCGCACGGCGGTATTGAACTCCACGAGACCGCCCAGCATGAAGCCGCCATCCCCGCACACCACCAGGGCCGGCCGCCCCTTGGCCGCCATGGCCGCGCCGATGCCGTAAGCGACGCCGAGGCCGACCGAGCCGAAAGCTATCGTGTGCACGTAGGCCCGCGGCTCCGGCACATCGAGGAACTCCCAGGCCGAGCCCAAGAACCGGCCGCCATCGACGATGAGGGTGCGGTCCGCCGGGACGGCCTTGCCCAGCCGGTGGATCGCCAGCCGTGCGTCCACAGTGGTGGCGGTCCCCATGTCGGTGAGGCCGGCCACCGCAGAGTGGGCCGCCAGCGCCGCCGCAAGGCTATCGGTGCGGAAGCCCGATGCGGAGATCTCGGCTTCATCCAGCGCCCGGACGATGGCGTCGGCGACCGCGGCCGGATCGCCGGCGAGAGCCGCATGCACGGGATAGACCTGGGCGATGTCTGCCAGATCCGTGTTGCACTGGACCACCCGCTTGCGCTTCAGGAATCCACCCCGCGCGGCGGTGAAGACATTCAAGGAGGCGCCGAAGGCGATCACGCAGTCGGCGTTCTGGATGGCCTCGGCCGCCGGCGGTGTGGAGAGGGAGCCGAAGATCCCCAGGTCGAAGGCTTCACCCCGGAAGAGGCTCTGAGCCTTCAGCGTCGTCGCCAGGGGCGCGCCGATCCGCTCCGCCAGCCGGACGAGGGCGGCCTTCGCCTCATGGCTCGAGGCGCCGCGGCCGGCCAGTACGATGGGCGCCCGCGCCGCCGCGATGATGCCCACGGCGTTGTCGAAGGCCTCGCCGGCGGGCACGCGGCCCTGCGCCTCGGGCGGCGGCCGCACCACCCTGTGGTAGGCCACCTTCTCCCACTGGAAATTGATCGGTACGTTCAGCGCGATGGGCCGCCGCTCAAGCACCGCACGGCGCAGAGCGCGGGCGAGGTCCTGGCTGAGCGTGGCCGGCGAGCGCAGCTGCTCGAACCCGGCACCCGTGGCGACGATCAGCTCCCGCTGGGCACAGTCCTGTGGATGGCCGAGCACCTCGACGCTGGTATCGCCGCACACGAGCAGAATTGGCAGCTGCGCTTTCACGCCCTCAATGAGGCTGGTCAGGGTGTTGGTCACAGCAGGACCGTGCGTGACGGTGGCGACGCCGGGCTTGCCGGTCACGCTGGCGTACCCGAGGGCCATGAGCACGACGCTGGCCTCGGTGGCGGCCGCAACGTACTCGCCGTGGTGCTCGCGGATGAAATCGTCGACCATGTAGAGGTTGGCGTCGCCGATCACTCCGAATATCGCCTTGACGCCGTTGTCGCTCAGCGCCCTGGCCAACGCCGAATGGAAATAGACCGGCTTTTCGACCGCTTCGCTTACTTCGCTCATTCCGTTACCCTCGCTCTGAAGCGCGCCCCCGCAGGCCTACCGCCCACCCATCGCGCTTATGCCAGCTCTTCATTTACTACTGCACGGTTATCGAAAGGGGAGGCAGCGGACCGACCTGGACAGACACTGTGTCACCCGGTACGAGGAACCGCTGCGTGGGAAAGCCAACCCCTGCGGGCGTGCCCGTGGAGATCACGTCGCCTGGGTGCAGCTCCACCGAAGCGGAGATCTCCGCGACGCAGCGAAGGATAGAGAAGATCATGTCCGCAGCCGTGGCCGACTGGCGCAGTTCGCCGTTGACCCAAGTCTGCAGTCTGAGGTCCGGACTTCGCAGTTCGGCGGAACTTAGAACGATCAGCCCGGGTCCCAGGGGCTTGAAGGCGGGATACATCTTGGATCCGACGACACCGGGGTCATGCGGTCCGCCCTTTTGTGCCGCCGCCCTCAGGACATCGCGGGCAGAAAGATCGATGCAGGCCGTGATCCCGGCGACCACGGCTGCGGCCTCCGACTCGGAGACCTTGCTCGCGCGGCGGCCGATAACCACCGCGATCTCACCCTCATAGTCCACCTGCCCAGGCGCTTCCTGAGGCAGCGGAACGCGGGCCCCGGAACCCACTACGACCCCCGGACGCGACTCGCTGACGCGGAACACCAAGTCGCTAGGGATGGCGACGCCGACTTCGGTGGCGTGGGACTCATAGTTGAAGCCAACGAGGATCAATCGGTTCGGCGCCAGCGGAGGCAGAAAGATCTGGTCGACGGGATCGACTGGTCGGCCCGGGCGGGCGCACAGTTCGCCCACGCCATTGGTCTGAATCGCGGCGTCCAGCGTGAGATCGCCCTCGATCAACGACCATCCGTCGGGACCGGCGCGGACAACGCCCGCAGGGGTTTGAAAAAGCTGGGGGACGCTCATGGCGGCTGAAGTCCCAGACGCTTGTGGGACCGGAGTTCCAGCCACACCACCCGGCTTCTCATGGAGCTATGGTCTTGAATGATGGCCTCCCTATTGATAGCGCTTTTACTTATGTATAATTAGATTAACATCATACATCGTAAATTTCTCGGTGTCAACGCAGTCCGAGTCACCGCATCGGTAACATGTGATGTGTCCGGTCTAAGTAGCAAGCGATCTGTCCGGTTTTAGAAGCTCTCCAGAAAGGGGAGTGGTTCACGAGACGGACGGGAGGTGCTGCAAGGACTGCGGACTATGAGGTTTGAGGAGGTTTACGACCGGTTCCGTCATGGCCGGTTGAGTTCGTGGAGCGGGTCGTCTCGCTCTACCGGGATCGGTATGCGGGGTGGTCCTCACCGTGCATCTGCCCAAGGGATGCGTTGACACCGGGAAATTTACAACATATAATGTTCTCTTAACGTTCCATAAGAACGGGCGCGCTATCGGTCAGTGAAATCACTCAAACGAGTATTACTATCATGTTCGTCGATACGATTGGGAATGAGACCGGGACGGCCGCCGGGATCGTCATGGCCCTGCTTGCGGAGTTCGTTGGGCGGGTCGACGATCAGCGCTTCGACGAGGTGACGGACCTCTGCACGGAAACGTTTGAGATGGTGGGCCAACCCATGCCGGGCGTTGCGGCGCTCGCCAGGGCAATGCAGGCGCGCGCGCAATCAGGCCACCGTAGCCGACATTGCGTCGGATCGATCCGCGTGAAATCCGCCTCGGCAGAGATGATCGGCGCCACAGCCGTGGTGATCTCGTATCGACTCGGCGACGGCATCGCACCCGTCATGGTAGCCGACATGAGGGCCGAACTGGCTGCCTCCCCAGAAGGGTGGCGTTTTGCCCGCCTGGAAATATTGCCCTTTGCACCGGCAGCGCCGGTTGCCGCTCCAGCCTCACAGAAAGAGGCAAGGGTCATTATGAAAAACTCAACCGTCCTCACAGGCGAGCAAGGTGGCGACGCTCTGGTCTCACCGCGCGCCGTCTCGCCCGTGAAGCTCGCCCATGTGGTCTTGCGCACGCGGTCGAATTTAAAGGCGATGAGCGATTGGTACGCCCTCGTCTTGAACGGCCGCACGGTGGGCGCCGGCGGCGACCGCGTCGTCGCATTTACCTATGACGACGAGCATCATCGCGTCGCGATTGTGCAGGATCCGAGCCTCGCAGAACGCCCGTCGCGCAGCGGGGGTCTGGATCACGTCGCCTTCACCTATGCGAGCCTCGATGATCTCCTCGCCACTTACGAGCGGCTAAAGCAAGCCGGCGTGACGCCCTTCTGCCCGGTGAGACACAATGTGACGACCTCGCTCTACTACCTCGACCCCGACAACAACCGGGTTGAGCTTCAGGTCGACAACTTCACCGATATGGACGCCGCCAACGAAGAGGTAATCAAAGTCTCGGGCATCAATCCCGTCGGCGTGGAATTCGATCCGGACGACTATCTGGCCCGGCGCCGTGCCGGCGAGAGCATGGAGAGCCTGCTCCGTCGAACGTGGGACCCCGAGCCGCCGAAGAAGGATCTGCTCGCCAAGGCTTTCAGTTCGTGACGGGGATGTTCAAGGCCCGGCCGCCGGGTGTGGTGACGCGGCACGCCATCACCACCAGCGTCATCGACATCGGGGGAGAGGCGTTCGCCAATCCCGTTGAACCGGAAAGACCCCAGCATGCGTGAAGCCGTCATCGTCTCCATCGCCCGCACCCCGATCGGCAAGGCCTATCGCGGGGCGTTCAACAACACCAACGGCGCCACCCTTGGCGGCCATGTGATCGCCGAGGCGGTCAAGCGCGCGGGCATTGATCCGGCCTCGATCGATGACGTGGTCATGGGCTGCGCCTTGGAGCAGGGCACCACCGGGCGCAACATCGGCCGCCAGTCGGCTCTGCGTGCTGGCCTGCCGAAAACCGTCGCCGGCATGGCCATGGACCGTCAGTGCTCCTCAGGTCTGATGGCCATCGCCACGGCCGCCAAATACATCATCAACGATGGCGCCCCAGTGGTCGTCGGCGCCGGCCTGGAGTCGATCTCCCTGGTGCAGAACGCCCAGATGAACCTGGCGCGGATGGGCGACGACTGGCTGCGCGAGCACGTCCCCGAACTGACCATCTCGATGATCGAGACCGCCGAGGTGGTCGCCGAACGTTATGGGATCAGCCGCGAGGCCCAGGACGAATACGCCCTGCAATCGCAGCAGCGCACCGCCCAGGCCCAGGCCGAGGGCCGCTTCAACGCCGAGATCGCGCCTCTGACCAGCATCATGACGGTCACCAACCGCGAAACCGGCGAGGTCACGGAAAAGGAAGTCACCCTCGCCCAGGACGAGGGCAACCGCGCCTCCACCACCCTGGCCGATCTGCAGAAGTTGCAGCCGGTGTTCAAGAGCAGCCGTTTCGTCAAGGAAGGCAAGTTCGTCACCGCCGGCAACGCCTCGCAATTGTCCGACGGCGCCGCCGCGGTGGTGCTGATGGAGGCCAAGCAAGCCGAACGCCTAGGCCTTTCCCCTCTGGGCGCCTATCGTGGCATGGCCGTGGCCGGCTGTGGTCCGGAAGAAATGGGCATCGGCCCGGTGTTCGCCGTACCCAAATTGCTGGCCCGCAACGGCCTGAAGATGGACGACATCGATCTTTGGGAGCTGAACGAGGCCTTCGCCAGCCAGCTGCTCTATTGCCGCGACACTCTGGGCATCCCGGGCGACAAGTTGAATGTCTCCGGCGGCGCCATCTCCATCGGCCACCCCTATGGCATGACCGGCGTCCGCTGCACCGGTCACCTGCTGCTCGAAGGTAAAAGGCGGGGCGCCAAATACGGCGTGGTCACCATGTGCGTTGGCGGCGGCATGGGTGCGGCGGGGCTGTTTGAGATTTATTAGCTTAAGTCAGCGTTTTCTCATGTCGTCCACCAACAATCCTGGATCTGCGTAATGCCCGAACTCAACAACTGGCCGGATATCGGGGTTTCAACCCTAGGCCATGTCGCCATCGTCGAAATTCAGCGACCGCCAAACAACTTTTTCGATATCTCCCTGATCATCCAATTGGCCGAAGCCCTCGAGTGGGCTGATGTGACCTCTGACGTGCGGGCGGTGGTGCTCGCCGCGCAGGGCAAGGCTTTCTGTGCGGGCGCCAGCTTTTCCGGTGATGAAGGGGGTAATTCAGATCCTGGTCCTGGGGCGCTCTATCGTGAAGCGGTCCGTCTGTTTTCAACCCTCAAGCCCATTGTGGCTGCGGTTCAGGGGCCGGCGATCGGCGGCGGACTTGGCCTCTGCCTCGTCGCCGACTTCAGGATCGCCGCACCCGAAGCGCGGTTTGCGGCGAACTTCGTGAAGATCGGGATCCACCCCGGGTTTGGCCTCACCCACACGTTGCCGCGTCTGATTGGCGTGCAGGCCGCCTCGAACCTGTTTTATACCGGGCGCCGGGTGGACGGCGCCGGCGCGGTCGCGTTGGGCCTGGCCGACGAGCTGGTCTCATTGGAAGACCTGCGGGCCCGGGCCATCGGCTTCGCGGATGAGCTCGCCGCGAACGCCCCGCTCGCCGTTCAGGCGACGCGGCGAACGCTTCGCGCCAACCTCGCGGCGGCGGTCAAGACCCAATCCGATTGGGAACAAGAAGAACAGGCCCGGTTGTTCAAAACCGCGGATTTTCGCGAAGGCGTCCGCTCCGTCCAAGAGCGTCGCCCCGGCCATTGGACTGCGGCCTGATCGGAGGATGGCGGTGACCGAGACCTACGAGCACGTGCTCTTCGATGTTGCGGACGGCCTGGCGACCATTACGCTGAACCGACCCGACAAGCTTAACGCCTGGACGCCGACCATGGAGGCGGAGGTCCGCCACGCGACGCGGCTCGCCGATGGCGATGCGCAAGTCAGAGCGATCATCATCACCGGCGCGGGCCGGGGCTTTTGTGCTGGAGCCGACCTCAGTCCGTCGGCCGGCACGGCCCGGCCTTTGCCAGCTCCGCCGCCTGGCGAGCATCGCTTCCACTTCTTGCATCAGATCTCGAAGCCTTTGGTGGCCGCCATCAATGGGCCCGCCGCTGGCGTCGGCCTTTCGATCTCGCTCTATTGCGACTTCCGCTACATGGCGGAAGACACGAAGTTGACGACGGCCTTTGCGCGCCGGGGCCTCATCGCCGAACACGGTTCGGCTTGGCTGCTCCCCCGACTGATTGGCCCCCAAAACGCAGCTGATTTGCTGCTGAGCGGTCGAAACGTCTCGACCGCCGAGGCGGCGCAGATGGGACTGGTGCGGCCGCTGCCGGCCGACGGCTTTCTTGTGCGCGTGCGCGAGGTCGTGGCCGAAATGATTGGACTTAGTTCGCCGCGCTCGATGCGGGTCATCAAACAGCAGCTGCGACAAAGCCTCGAGCAGAGTTTCGCCGATGCCGCCACCCTGGCGGATCGGGAACAGGCGGCCAGCATGCAGAGCGCCGATTTCAAGGAGGGCTTCGCCGCCTTCCTGCAGCGTCGCCCTGCCGTGTTCACGGGCGCCTAACGGCGCGAAGGACACCACCTAACTGGATGTCGCCGGAGATCCCATGAAGACGCCCAACAGCAGCCGCCACCTTGTCGATCCTGAGCTCTCGCGGTTTCTGGATCTCGTACCGGCGATTGAGCTGTCGGACGAAATTCTTCCTGCGGTCCGGAAGGGCGTATTCGCTTTTCCCAGCAACCCTGAGGTCTCCGCGAAGGTGGCGACCAGCAGCCATATCGTGCGCGGGCCCGAGGGCGCGCCGCCCGTGGAGCTGATCGCCTACAGGCCCCTTGCGACGGAAGGCCGTCTGCCCTGCATACTCCACATCCATGGCGGCGGTTTCGTCGGCGGCCGGGCGGACGCGCAGGCCGGCGTGCATCAGGCCCTCGCGCTCGAACTCGACTGCGCCATCATCACGGTGGAATACCGCCTCGCGCCGGAGACGCCGTTCCCCGGCGCTGTGGAGGACTGTTACGCCGCCCTTGCCTGGCTGTTCGAGCGGCCGGAAGCCGTCGGCGTCGACCTTGAACGCGTGGGGGTGATGGGGGAAAGCGCCGGCGGGGGGCTCGCCGCGGCGTTGGCGCTTCTCGCGCGCGACCGAGGCGAGTATCCCCTCGCCTTCCAGCATCTTCTCTATCCCATGCTCGATGATCGGACCTCGGCGGGCCTGTCCCTCGATCCGCACCCCTACGCTGGCGAGTTCATCTGGACACATCACAACAACCGCTACGGTTGGCGATCGCTGCTCGGCGCCGAGCCAGGATCCGAAGGCGTTTCGCCCTACGCCGCTCCCGCCCGGGCGGAAAGCCTTGTCGGCCTGCCGCCGACCTTCCTCTTCACGGGCGCTCTCGACCTCTTCATCGAGGAGGATATGGATTTCGCGCGCCGCCTTATACATGCAGGCGTTCCCGTGGAGCTGCACGTGTTTCCGGGTGCCTTCCACGGCTTCGACGCCGTCCCAGATGTGGACGTCTCGAACCGGGCGCGTCGAGACAGCCGCGCCGCCTTAAAGCGGGCGCTGCACCCAGCCCCAGCACGTTCGCCGGCCAGTTCAGCCGAAAACTCAACCACATAGATGAAGACAGAGGGGGCTCTGGACCCCCTAT
>Ga0137415_10001671_pt1 | contig 21991 bp, 17 predicted proteins | sample CZODoug3_1_1_16f_FD_183082 | JGI IMG/M metagenome (GOLD analysis project Ga0137415, IMG submission 183082) | Vadose zone soil fungal communities from Angelo Coast Range Reserve, California, USA - CZODoug3_1_1_16fungal (Hybrid Assembly) | ecosystem: Environmental > Terrestrial > Soil > Vadose...
TCCCCCGCATGTCGTAGAGCGCGTGGTAGTCGGCTTCGCTCATCTGCACGAGCGGGTCGGACCGCACGTCGACAGGAACCTCATAGACGGTCGGCGCGCCTGACCCTCCCTTCACACTCAGTCGCGCAGTGTATCGGCCCGGAAGCACGAATGGTCCCGACGGATCCCGCTGTCTAAACGGCTGATCTCCAGCCTGATTGGCCGGACGGCGAACGGTGTAAGGCGGCGCATTCCGAAGGTCCCACGTCACACGGTGCATTCCGCGTTTCTTGTTCGCGGTCAGCTCGCGTACTCGGTTTCCCCTCGCATCGTAGACACCGAGTGTGACATCTCCGCCCTTCGGCAACGAGTCGCGCAGGAAATAAGTGATGACGGCGCCGAACGCCGGGTTCGGGGCCGAGTACTCACGATCGCCAAGAGCGCCGGCCCCACGTACACCGCCGGGAATCGAGCCGTTTGGGTTGTATTCCGTCGCGGATTTTACCGGAAAGAGATAGGTGCCCACCCTGTTGGCTTCGCCCAGCTTTTCAAGCGGCGTGATGTCGTCGATAATGTAGATGCCTCGGCCGTGCGTGCCGATTACGAGGTCGTGCTCACGAGGGTGGACGACGATATCGTGCACGGCAACGGTTGGAATGTTGTACTTGAGCTGCGTCCACGAACCGCCGCCGAGAGCCGTGTAGAACACTCCGAACTCCGTGCCTACGAAGAGAAGGTTGGGCTCGGCGAGATCTTCGCGTATCACCTGCACCGATCCATTGGCTGGGAGATTGCCGCCGATTGGGCTCCATTTGGCGCCGTAATCGGTGCTCTTCAGAACGTACGGCTTGAAATCATTGTTGCGGTGATTGTCGAGCGTTGCGTACACGGTTCCTTCATTGAACCGTGAAGCGACCACCCGGCTTACGTATGTCTGGTCGGGGACGCCGGGAAATTTCGTGATCCTGTTCCATGTCGCGCCGCCATCACGTGAGACGGAGATCACTCCATCATCCGTTCCAACGTAGAGGAGTCCTTGCTTCAGCGGAGACTCGTCGATCGTGCTGATGTTGCCGTAATCCGCCGTGCCTTGATGCCGGGCGATGGCATCGCGCGGCCAGATCTTTCCCATCACCGGCAAGCTGTCGCGATTGAGCTGCCGCGTCAGGTCGGGGCCGAGCCGCGTCCAGCCATCGCCACGGTTGGTGCTCTTGAAGAGATAGTTCGCGCCGAAGTAGATCGTGTTGTGATCGTACGGCGAGATGAGCATCGGCGAGCTCCAGTTCCACCGATACGGTTTGGCGCCAAAGTCAGGGATTGGTTTTATGGTCTTCTGCTCTCCGGTCCGAACATCGAAGCGGACGATGTCACCGCCCTGTGATTCTCCGTACACGGTGTTCGGGTCGACGGGGTCGATCTGGGCGTAGAAGCCGTCGCCGCCGGTGGTTCGAATCCAGTCGGCGTTGGTGATGCCCTGACGATTACGCGTCTGGCTCGGCCCGCCCCAGCTGCTGTTGTCCTGCAACCCGCCGTACACGAAGTAGAACGGCTGGCGCATATCGGTTGCGATCGCGTAGTACTGCGATACGGGGAGATTCGGAACGAAGTCGACCGTGCGGCCGCGATCGTGACTGATGTAGACTCCGCCGTCACAACCGATAATGAGATGGTTGGGATCAGTCGGGTCGATCCACATCGCGTGGTGGTCCGAGTGCGCGCCGCTCGCGGTGCTTCGGAAAGTCCGTCCACCATCGGTCGAAACCTGGAGCGGCACTCCCATGAAATACACGCGATCGGGATTCGTGGGATCGACGCGGACCTGCCCCATGTACCACGGGTAGGAAAATCCCGTCCCCATTTTCTGCCAGCTCCCGCCCCGATCGTCCGAGCGATAGACGCTCCCTTCCGTGTTTCCCTGCGATGCGCCGTTCCCGGTCACCTTGGTCTCGATCGTGGCGTAGACGATGTTTGGATTCGACCTGCTCACATCGAGGCCGATTCTTCCAACATCTACCTTCGGCAATCCCTCGGTGAGTTTCGTCCAGCTGTCGCCACCGTCGATGCTTTTCCAGAGTCCGCTACCAGGACCGCCTCCGACATAGGTATACGGGCGTCGCTCGCGCTGGAACGACGCGGCGTAGACGACATTCGGATTCGTCGGATCGAAGATGACGTCGGTGAACCCGGTGTGGGTGTCGATGTTCTTGACGTTCTTCCAGGTGCGCCCGCCGTCAATAGTACGGAATAGGCCGCGATCGCCGCCGGCTCCCCACAGCGGTCCCGCCGCTGCGACGAAGACGATTTCCGGATTGGTTGGATTGACGATGATGCGACCAATGTGTTCCGATTTTCTGAGGCCCATGTTCGTCCACGTCTTTCCGCCATTTTCCGACTTGTAGACGCCATCTCCCCACGACGAGCTACGCTGATTGTTCGCCTCGCCCGTACCCACCCACACGATGTCGGGATTGCTCTGCGCCACCGCGATATCACCGATCGATGCAGATCCCTGGTGGTCGAAGATGGACTCCCATGTCGTTCCGCCGTTCGTCGTCTTCCACACACCGCCGGACGCCGACGCAACGTAGAAGAGCTCGCCGAGACGTTCACCGATTTGCGACTTTGGCCCCTCGGGAACCGCGAACGCGACGACGCGCCCGCTCGTTACGGCCGGCCCGATCGAGCGCCAGGGCAATTCGGCGAGACGCGCCGAGTCAGCATCGAATACTACGGGTGTCGTCTTGGCGGTTGGAGTCGCCTGAGCGAGGAGAGTCGCGGGAAGAGACGCGAGAAGGACGATCGCGAGAGCAGGGCGCGAGAACGGGCGGGGCATCGTTAAGGGAGTGAAGAGACGGGGATAATCTCATTCACAGAGTGCGGTTTTGCCAATCGACCCCGCCCTAAAATGCTCCGCGATGGGTCAGAGAAACGGTTCCGTATGGATGATACGGACGCCCTGTAGTGAATTCCTGACTCCGCACGGTCAACAGATAGTCAAGCGATATCGAGCCCATCGAAATTCCGGCGGCGAGCTCCTTCTGCCACACATATGGAATCCGCTTCACACGCGGACCCGCGCGAAAGGTGTTTCCATCGAGGAAGAGATTGTGGAGGACGAGTTTGTCTTTGTGGATGCTCCTTGCCGCCAAACTCTCCAGCTTCTACTCTGATTCATGCGCTCGAATGTCGTCGTGGTCGCGATCAGTCAGCTGCTCCTGATCTCAAACACCGCGGCCGCCCAGAAAGATTCAGTGGCCTTTCCCGCTCGTGAGAGTTCACCCGCGCGCGCATGGATCATACCAGTGGGGATCGTGACATCTACGGCGCTCGACCCGGAGATGCGTGAATGGGCGCTTCACACTCACAGTCGATCTCTCGATCATCTGGCGAAATCAGTGAATCCCCTTGGGACCACCCGCATTCTCGTTCCGGGGATGGCGCTCACCTATGTCGGCGCGCTACTGACGCGCGACGAGTCGCTTGCGAACGGAATGCTCAACACAGCCGCGGCGTACATTGCGTCCGACCTCGTCGAGTCGGTACTTAAGCCCCTAGTCGGTCGCGAGCGCCCACACGTCGAGGGGAATTCTCATCGCTTTCGTTCATTTACCGGCAACGGTGACTGGCATTCGTTTCCTTCCGCCCACGTGGCGCACATCACCTCGATCGCGCAGGCGATCTCCATGCAAACGCAATCGGGCTCTGTTACCGCTCTTTGCACCAGTCTCGTCGCGCTCATGGCCTGGGATCGTGTATACGAAGACCAGCACTGGACGAGCGATGTGACCGCCACAATCGCCCTCAGCTCCATTATCAGCAGTGCCACGGTCCGATGGATGGAATCACGCCACTCTCGTTCGCGATGACTGGCATACATCCAGATCAACGGACCCCACCCGGGCCCCGTGCGCGATTCCCCGGCCACATGCTGGTCGAGTTTGCGCGACGCCGACTCCCGTTCATGGTGGAATCGGCGGAGGGGGGCCTGAGCATGCGGATCGAGGGGGTGAACCAACATTCCAACCAGACGGCCAGTATTAAACCAGACAGCGAGTATTTATGGTAACAATGCAGCTCTGCCGGCATGACCCGTCCACCCCGCACATCCAAATGAACAGACTATCGTTTCGTCGCGTTCTGTCGACGGCGTGCCTGATGCTCACGCCGCTCATCCCCGCCTGGGCCCAGCAGACATATCAGTCGCCGCCCGCGGATCTAGTGAAGATCCTCGAGGCGCCCGCAAATCCAGTGACATCGATCAGCCCGAACGGTCAATGGGTTCTCGTCACGGTAAGCGACCCGCGTACAGTCACCATCAGTGACATGGCGGACTCGGCTTATTACCTGGCCGGCAGCAAGGTCAGAGCGAATCCTGATTTCCGGATCGAGAATATCGGAATTCGGTCAGGTACCGTGTCCGGCGGCGCTGGGGATGTAGAACGCACTCTTCCTATCCCCGCCGGCGGGCGAATTGGAAGCACCGAATGGGCGGGCAACTGGGTGAGCATGGGGAACCAGCTCGCGTACACGACGATAGCAAACGGGAAGATGGCTCTCGACATCTACAATCCCGACAACCCAGGAAGCGTCAGACACATCGTGGCGCCGGGACTATCTGGGAAAATTCGAGATCTCGATTGGTCGCGCAACGCGGTACATCTCGCTTTCACCGAGACCACGCCTGCCGGCACGTCTCTTTGGGTCGCGGATGTTCTTGCTGGACAGGCAAGTCGCATCACACCGCCAAACCTGAACTTTACAACCGCGCGCGGCAACATTGTTGACGACGCGGGGTGCAGCTGGCTCAACGGTTTGGCTCCGCTCGTGTGTAGAATGTGGCCGGCAAATCGAGGCACGTCGCCGAAAACCTCCGAAGTTCCTACTGGCGTAATCGTGCAGGAGTCTTACGGCAGATCGGCTCCAGCTCGAACGTACGAATACCTCCTTCAGAGCCCGACGGACGAGGCGCTCTTCGACTACTACTTCACCGATCAGGTTTCGATCGTCGCCCTCAACGGAAGGATCACGCCCATCGGACAACCCGGCGTTCACGCACGCGTTACTCCTTCGCCGAACGGCAAATACCTGCTCGTCGAGACGATACAACGACCCTACTCCTATCAGGTCCCGATGGATGTCTTCCCATCGCGCACGGAAGTCTGGGATCTGAGTGGCAAGGTCCTCCGCGAGATTCGCAATTCCCACGTCGCCGAAGAGGCGCCGAGCGCCCGCGATGCGGTTCTGCCCGGCATCAGGATTGTTGAATGGCGTCCCGATGCCCCGGCTACGCTCGTGATGGTGGAAGCGCTCGACAAGGGAAACCCACGTAATCCGGTTCCGAAGCGTGACCAGGTCACTCTGCTGTCGGCGCCATTCACTGGAGCGGCGACACCCTTCGTTCAAACCGAGTACCGATACGGAGGAATCACGTGGGTCTCTCCCAACACGGCGTTCCTGACCGATCGACTCTCTCGGGGCGCGAGGCAGCGTGTCTGGATGATTGATCCTTCGGCGCCGAATGGGGGAACTCCAAAACTGATTTGGGATCGGAGCGCCGAGGACCGGTATTCGAGTCCGGGAACGTGGGTGTACATGCTAAATCCAGCCGCCAATCGGTTTTTTCCTCTGCGCTCGAGTGATGGCAGGTACCTCTATCTGCGAGGAAACGGTGCTTCGCCCGAAGGCGATCGGCCGTTTTTGGATCGCTTCGACCTCACCACCGGCAAGACAGAAAGATTATGGCAATCAGCGGCTCCGAACTACGAGCAGACCCTCCAGGTTATCGATCCAGATGCAACTCGCATTATCACGCAGCGCGAATCCCCGACCGACCCGCCGAACGTTTTCATCCACAATCTGCGCGACAAGTCGGTGATTCAAGTCACAAAGCTCGGCGACCCCGCACCGTACTTCGCCAATGTGAAGAGCGAGCTCATCACGTACGCGCGCCCCGATGGAGTAAAGTTGTCGGCGACGCTTTATCTGCCGCCGGGATATGAGAAGTCGCAGGGACGGCTTCCCTTCTTCTTCTGGGCGTATCCGCGGGAATTCCAGTCCGCGAACGCCGCCTCACAGCTCGCCGGATCTCCGTATCAATTCAAGCGGCCCGGCCGACAGAACTATCTGATGCTGCTCATGCACGGCTACGGTGTTCTCGATGGGCCGACAATGCCGATCGTGGGCGCCAACGGCAAGGAGCCCAACGACAGCTACATCGACCAGCTAGTCGCCAGCGCGCAAGCTGCCGTCGACAAGATCGTAGACATGGGCGTCGCTGATCGCGACCGAATTGGGATTGGCGGACACTCGTATGGCGCCTTCATGACCGTCAACCTTCTCGCGCATTCCCACATCTTCCGCACCGGAATCGCCGAGAGCGGGGCGTACAATCGCTCGCTCACGCCGTTCGGGTTCCAGTCAGAGCCGCGCACATACTGGGAGGCGCCGGAAGTCTACAACACGATGTCTCCCTTCAACTACGCGAACAGGATCACCGAGCCAGTGCTGCTCATTCACGGCCAGCGCGACGATAACTCGGGAACCTTTCCGATCCAGTCCGAGCGTCTATTCGCGGCAATCAAGGGGAATGGCGGAAATGTTCGCTACGTCCAGCTCCCGCTCGAGCCACATGGCTACACGGCGGTCGAAACGCAGCGCCACCTGCTCTGGGAGTACATCAACTGGCTCGACAAGTACGTGAAGAATGCCGCGCCGCGGGCGGCTACCTCGGCGACGGCAGGCTCACAAGCACCGAAGTAGCGATCAGCACGAGTCCGGCGAAGGTGAGCTCCATCCTGGCGGATCGACGAATGGTCTCTTCCGATCCTTCGACGCCGAGCGATGGGCGAACGCGTCGCCAATTCCACGCCCCGAGCACCACTACGATCAGCACGAAAACAAGCTTTACATCGAGTGCCATTCCGTAGCTCGTGGTCCACAGAGACGAGATCCGCTTCAGATGCAGCCAGCCGGTCGTGGCACCCGTGATTGCAACGATGGCGGACGCCACGAGCGCGAGAGGTGAAAAGGAATTCACGAGATCGGCGACCAATTCCGCACGTTGGGTGCTGGCAGTGGTGCTTCTTGTTACTCCTCTGATTCCGATCAGCATCAGAACGAGTAGCGTGCCAAGCCAGGTAGACGCAGCGGAGATGTGGACCGCGTTTACCTTGTTGCTGAATCTCCCGGTGTAGACGGGTTGAAGCACCGCGAGGAGAATCCCGATCGCTGCCAGCGTCCACCCAGCCGATGACGCAGCACGAACGAGCACGAATCCTATCAAGGCGAGAGCCAGCATCGTCATCTTGAATTCGAATTGCGGCATATTCCTGGACAGCGATTCGGCGAGCGTCTTGTGATTCGTGATCGAATCGACATAGGGGCCGCCGACAGCGGATAGAGCGATGAGGATGATGCCGGCAATGCCGAGCACGGCGGCGTTGTCGGACCGGAGGATTGCCTTCGCCTCCTCAGACATCCCGCGAATCTGCCGCACGATTCCGAATCGAAATCCAACCGCGCCGATCGCAAGGAAGGAACCGACGAACCGCAGTAACTCGAAAAAAGCAGGGACTATTTCGAAGCCCGGTGGTGGGCCGCCCGGTCCATTCGGGCCGCCCGGACCTCCTGGCTGCCCGCCTGGAGCAGCGGTCTGCTGAATCGTCTGCGCGACTGCTTGCAGCACGGCTATCACTGTTCTCACTTGCTCTCTCTTAGAAGATTGTGCCCTCGGGCAATTTCTACTTCAGGGTCTTTTGAATCGATTCAGCCTTGTCGAGGTGACCCTGGATCACGGGCGCGGCCTTCTGAATGAGGTTCTTCAGCTCAGCGTTCTGCGTCTGAGCCGCCGCCTTGGTGGCGATATCCAGCGCCGCCTTGTGTATATCGACCTCGGCGTCGATGTACGCCCTGTCGAAATCCTTCCCTTTGGCGGTGGAGTTCAATGTACCCATCTCCTTCTGCGCAGCGGGCGTCACAGGGTCGCCCGATGGAGCTGCTGGAGTAATTTTTAGCTTTGTCGCCAGCGCTTCACCTTGCGCCCGGAGCTGGTGATGATCGCGCATCATCCGCTTTCCGAAGTCGCGGACGGCAGCGGCAGTCCCCTTTGTTGCCGCGACGGCGCCCGCTGTGCTGTCGGCCGCGTTTACCTCATCGAGCAGTGCGAAGATGTTCGCGTCCGTCCACGTGCCAGCTGCTGGCGCGCCCGTTGACATGGCGGACGTATCGGCGGAAACGGTGCTCGACGCTGCCGTCGTGTCCGTGCTGGAGCTCTCCTTCTTGCTGCACGCGGTGAGTGCCAATACGGCGATGGCGAACGTCGCCATGCTGGATTTCGATTCATACATAAACATTGTCCCTCTCCCTCTCCCCATCGGGGATCAAGAAAAAAAAACCGCTCCGATGATCGACACGGTGTTCGTTTTGTCGGTGAGTCAGGCAAAAACCGTACACACCGCGGTTTTCTTGATGGTGCGTTCGCGTGCCACCAACGTGAAGAGAAGTGTCTGGTTGAACACATTTCGGCCCGGGGGTCGAAGTCCCGACGTGGTTCCGAACCTATATTTACGCTGCAATTCCCTGGTTACAGCAAGGAAGTTTTCGCAAAATCCTTCTCCGCCAATCGCGATCATGCGCATCCATCCTCTCTTCATCGCCGCACTGATACCCGCCGCGGCACTGGCCCAAAAAGCGGGATCATCAGACGCCCTCCGGCCAATCACGTTCCTGGACAGACAATACCAGCGGGAGGTCGGGTCCCCGACACCGAGTCCGGATGGGAAATGGCTGCTCTACACGCTCTCCACCCCGGACTGGAATCAGGCCAGGCGTCAGACAGACATCTACCTCGTCTCGGTCAAGGATGGACTCGCCTCGACGAAGCAGATGACCTTCACCAAGGACAAGAACGAGACGTCGCCCCGGTGGTCCCGCGATGGCAAGTTCTTTGTCTTCCTCTCGAACAGAGATGCTCCTTCCGCGCCTTCAGGTGGAGGCACGGGCACGGGTGGCGCAAATCCGACAAGCCAGAATCAGATCTATGTCATGCGCCCCGACGGTGGTGAAGCCCGGAAGATCACCGATGCGAAAGAGGGCGTTTCGACGCTCGACTTCAGCAAGGACGGCAGGTGGCTCGTTTACCGCAGCGGAAAGGCTGAGGAAGAACAGCTTTATGCGCTGCCGGTCGCGGGGATTGATTCGGCGAAGCCGGTGCAGCTCACCCATCAGCAGGCTGGTGTAGGCCTCTGGAAATGGTCGCCCGATAGCAGGCGCATCTATTTCGTCACTGCCGACACCCTCGACAAGGATGAGAAGCTCCGCGTGGAGAAGAAGTTCAACGTCGCCATCCGGAACATGGCCACGCCCCTCTCAAGCCTGTGGGCGCTCGATGTCGACGCGAGGAAGGCGACGAGACTCACGCACGACACGACGATCGCGGTCACCGATTTCAACATCTCGCCCGATGGACGCTGGATCGGCTACCACGGAGCCTCGGCCAATCGCTACATGCGGAATATCACCGAGCAGGACATTTATTCTGATTTATATCTGCTCGACACCTCGACGGGCGGCATCGAGCGGTTGACGAACAACACCGAAGTCGGCGAAAGCGACCTCGAGTTCTCGCCCGACAGCAAATGGATAGCCTTCTCGGCGCCGGACGACACGGCGGAATACAGCATGACCAACGATCGCGTCTACCTGAGACGGGTTGACGGCCGCGGTGGCCAGTTCAGGAAACTGGGTGCGAGCTTCGATGGCGATGTCACGATCGGCTTCTGGTCGAAGGATGGCAAGACCATCTACTTCAACGAGGGAATCAAGGCCACGAGCCAGTTGATGGCACTCGACACCGACAAGAACACGGTTCGCCAGGTGTCGAACGTTCGCGCGTCACTCAATACCAATGAGGACCACGATTCCAGGTTACTGTTGCTCAACTATGCCGATCCTCGCACCCCTCCGACTCTGTTCACGGTCGCGTCGGTCGAACAGATCCCGGTGCGTGCAAGCTGGCGCCAGCTCAGCGATGCCAATCCGCAGGTCCGCGGTTTCGCACTCGGCGACGAAGAGGAGGTCAGCTGGAAATCGGCTGACGGGAAGACCGTTAGTGGGATTCTCATCAAGCCTGTCGGTTATCAAGCGGGCACTCGTTATCCACTGATCGTCGCAATTCACGGAGGGCCAGCGTCTGCTGATGTGCTTGGCTTCAACGGCGGCTACGGCGCGCAGACGTATGCCGGCGCGGGCTACGCTGTATTGATGCCCAACTACCGCGGCTCGACGAATTACGGCGAGAAGCACAAGACAGACATCGTCGGCAATTATTTCCAGAAAGGGTATGAAGACATCATGACCGGCGTCGACTACCTGATCTCGCAGGGGATCGTCGACAGCACCAGGATGGGGGTCCTGGGTTGGAGCGCCGGGGGTCATTGGTCGAACTGGATTCTCACGCACACCAATCGTTTCAAGGCGATCAGCACCGGAGCCGGAACGTCGAATTGGATCTCGATGTACGCCGAGAGCGACGTGCAGAGAAACCGGCAGTTCTATCTGGGCAACAAGCTGCCGTACGACGACTTCGATGCCTACTGGAACCAGTCACCGCTCAAGTACATCAGGAACGCGAAAACCCCGACGATGATTCATGTCGTTGAAGGGGATCCGCGGGTGCCACGCCCACAATCGGAAGAACTGTTCATGGCGCTCAAGCGCCTCGGAGTTCCGACTGAGCTGTACGTCTATCCCGGGAACACCCATGGAATCCCGGATCCCCGCAATCAGCTTCTCAAATCGGTCGCGGAGATGGCGTGGATGGATTACTGGGTGAGGGGCAGCGGGAAGAAGTTCGCGTGGCGTGATGTGCTGAAGACGCTCGATCCTGAAGGCTCCGTCGCGACTGCGACGTCAACCTCGAACTAGACGCATCGACCATGGCTCATTCCCGGACACTGCGCGTCGTTGCCACCTACGCAGCGATCCTTCTCGCAGGCGTCATTGCTTGCGCGGCCACCCGTGTTGGCCAGTCTGGAGTCAGTCGACTCCAGATCGTTCGTGCCGATACAGCCGCTCTTCGCAGAAAGCTCGATTCGATCGCTGACGCTCACCACGGCGTCGTTGGTTACAGCGTCATCGATCTCGAGACGGGCGCGCGCCTCAACAGGCGTGGAGACGAGACATTTCCGACCGCCAGTCTGATCAAGGTTGCGATTCTCGTCACCGTGTACGATCTGGTGGCAAAGGGCCAGCTCGCGCTCGACGATCCACTCACGGTGCTCAAGATCGATCAGGTGCCGGGCTCGGGGATCATCCAGTTCCTGCACAACGGGACGGTGCTGACCGTCCACGATGCGGCGTGGCTCATGTCCACCATCAGCGATAACACAGCGACCAATCTGCTTTTGGATCGGATCATCATCCGTCGGGTCTGGGCCAAGATGGATTCGCTCGGTCTACAACATACCCGCGTTCATTCGAAGAGCTTTCTCCGTAACTCGAGCATCGCGATGGACAGCTCGGTGAAGTACGGGCTGGGTGTGACCACTCCGAACGAGATGGCGCATCTGTTCGAGCTGATGGCGCAGGGCAAGGCGGTCAATCCTGTTGCCGACTCAGCCATGCTCGATATTCTGGAGCACAATACCACCGACTTCATGCTTCAGCGCTACGTCGAGGGGGCACGCGCGGCGCACAAGGACGGAGAGACAGATGCTGTTCGAACCGAGTGTACACTGTGGTACCTTCGCAACCGCGTCGTGGCCTGTGTGATGACCAAGGAGAACAAGGATCAGCGCTGGATCCTGGACAACGAGCCTCAGCTCACGCTCGCCAACATGGGTCTCGCGATCATCAATGCCTTTGGAGGAGTGCCACCGGCACCGCCCTCATCCTAGCCAGACACAGGCGCTAGACTACTCTGTGTCTTCCGCTGATGCGCGCAGCCAGCGCTCTTACATCGGCGGGCGTGAGCAGCGTTTCGTAATGAGCAGAGCGTTTATCGAAGTGAGAAAGGAGTTTTACGGCTCCCGGTTCGATCACCGCCCGTCCGTAGTCCTTGCCGGCGAACGCCCTCACCGCGACTATGTCGGTGAACTGGGTGATCGTGACGAATTCGATCTCGTTGTTGCCGGCCTCACGTCGCAACAGATAGGCGCCGTTGTAGCCCATGATTCGATGAATCCCGGGTAGAACCTCCGCGCGAAGCAGTGACTCATACGTGTCCGCGTTCTCCATTGTGGTCCAGCCGTGCCAGATTCTGCTGATCATACGATTTCCCTCAGTTTCCTTCTCCTGATTTTCGCTGCTCCTTCTCCTGCACCCGCTTTAGCTGTCAAGAATTCAGCCACTTTAGTGACCGGTACGTTCCACCGTTTTACCAGTAAAGTTCTCGGTGCTCAGATCCTTGGATGATAGCGAGCGAACGTACGCTGTAAGCATCCAGATCTGTTCGTTGGTGATGCGTCCTCCCCACGCCGGCATCCCATCGGGCCTTCCCTGATAGATCGATTCAAACACCTCGCCGGGTGATCCACCGAAATGCCAGCGTCCGTCCTGAAACGTGGGTCCCATCGCGCCGGATCCGTCCGCTCCATGACAGTCGAGGCAATTGTATCCCACGAATAGTCGCGCGCCGGTAGCGACCGCTTGCTTGTCCCCCTCGTAGGGATTTTTTATGGGCAGCGCCTTTACCTCCATTGGAAATCCTGCCGGCAGATTCTCCGGATGCTCGACGAAGCGCAGGCTGTCGCCCGCAACCAGAAGGTGACTCGTTGTAATCTGCTCCGGCGACGTTGAAGATGCTGATGCATCGACCGCTAGGGTGTCTCCAGCTGTGCCCGCGTTGTTTCGGCACGCGATGGTAACGCACAACGCGCCCAACAGTAGGAACGTGCGTCGCGTCTGATCATGCATCAACACGAATCCTCCAGCCTCACAGCGAAAACACGAACAGCTCACCGCCCCAGCTCGTCCACCGGGCAATGTCGGGCAGAGTCGTTCCCCGCTCGCGAACATCGTAAGGGAGATTGGCCGCGACGTCCCCGGCGATGAGTAGCCCCATGTCTCCACCTATTCCTGCATAAATCGCGACATACTGTTTCCCATCAGGACCAGTGTACGTCATCGGATTCCCGACGACACCTGAGCCCACCTTGAACTGCCAGAGCACCTTGCCGCTTCGAGCATCGACCGCCTTGAACCAGCCGTCGAGCGTTCCGTAAAACACGACGCCCCCCGCGGTCGCGAGAGCACCGCCCCATACTGGATAGGGCTCCTTGATTCCCCAGATCTTCTTGCCGGTGGTGGCGTCCCAGGCGATGAATTCTCCGCGATAGCCGCCCGGTCCACCTTTCTCCGGCGCGTTACCCCCAATGAACGGCGTGCCGGCGATGTACGTGACCGCGCGCGCCTGAAAATCCATGCAGAGATTGTTCGTCGGAACGTAGAAGAGTCCTGTCTGCGGAGAGAACGCGGCGGGCTGCTGATTCTTTCCACCCTCCAGACTCGGGCAGATGTCCTTCACGTTCTTGTCCTGCGCCGTCTTCTTCGTTTCCACGACTTTGGGGCGGCCAGTCGCGAGGTCGATTCCGGTTGACCAGTTCATCGGCACGAAGGGCTCCGCGAGCAGCACTTCGCCGGTGGCGCGATCGATTGTGTACGCAAAGCCGTTGCGATCGAAGTGCACCAGAACTTTCCGCGTCTGTCCCTTGATCGGCAGGTCCACGAGAATGTTCTCGTTCACGGCGTCGTAATCCCACATGTCGTGCGGTGTCACCTGGAGTGCCCACACCATCTCGCCGGTGTCGGCGTCGCGCGCCAGAATCGAGGCTGTCCACTTGTTGTCGCCCGTGCGCTGGTTTTCGTTCCACGGCCCGGGATTGCTCGTGCCGTGATAGATGAGATTGAGCGCGGGATCATACGAGAGCATCCCCACACCGCTCCGCCGCCGGTTTTCCAGGTGTCGCCTGGCCACGAGGTGGCGCCAAGATCCTTCCCACGGTCGTGGGCATAGAACGTCTTGAACTTGAGGCCGACCTTCACGTCCTTGTCGGGCCCGACGTTGTAGGCGCGCCAGAGTTCCTTTCCAGTGGCTGCATCGAGCGCGGCAATCCAGCCACGCACACCCATCTCGCCACCGCTCGACCCAACCATGACTTTCCCTTTCACTACTATCGGCGCCATCGTGATGGTCTCGCCACGCGATAGATCACCCATCTTGGTGCGCCATACCTGACTGCCCGTCGCCGCGTCGACGGCGACTGTGTGTCCGTCCAGCAGGTTATAGAAGATCTTTCCATTGGCGTACGCAGCGCCGCGATTCACCACATCGCAGCATGCCCTCCCAATCGCTTGCTGTGCGTTTTCAGGACGGAACTTCCATTTGAGTGGCTGTCCGATTTGCGCCAGGTCGATCGCGTACGAGACGTTGGGATAAGGAGTCACGACGTACATCGTGTTGCCGACGACCAGGGGCTGACCCTCGTGTCCGCGCAGCACGCCCGTCGAAAAGGCCCACGCTACTTTGAGATTAGATGCGTTTTGCGGAGTGATCGAAGAGAGTTCGCTGTAGCGTGAGCTGGCGTAGTCACCGGCGGGCATCTGCCATTCACCAGCCGGGCCGGCGTGCGCAACGGCGATGCGCGCACCAGAAACCGACGCTGTCCCGGTCGCGGCAACGGATGTCGCCTGCGTGTCCGAGCTGGTACTGCTGTCGGCGCTCGCACTCTTGTTCCCACTGGTGCACGCTGCCACGGCGATCAGTGGCAGAATCGCGGCGCGCCCGCGTAAGACTCGCCTCATCTCCTCTCCTATATTCGACTGACTACGCCCGGAATCAGATAATCCTGTGCTGCAATTATCTGCCATTGGCCATTGCGCCGCTGCCAGGTGTCTGTGAACCGGTATCGCCGGTCGAACGAACCCTGCCTTCCCCTCCCCTTGAGGTGCAGCACACCCGTGATGACCTGAACATCCCCGAAATCGTGGACCCTCATGCCTTCGTTGCGTGCCCAGTCGACGCGATCGGGACCTGAAACACTCTTGATCACATCGCTCCGGCCCATGACGGATGCATTCTCAGTGTACACGAAGTTCGGTGCGAGCAGGCGATCGAACGTGCGGGTGTCACGCCGCACGAGCGCGGTTGTCCACTGATCCTCGAGTTGTATCGGCGCCAGCGCGGCGGAAAGTGCACGCGGAACAGGACGCGAACCTGTAGGAATCGGAGTTGGCGAAGGCGGCCCGTGACTCGCCTGCGCGAACAGAGGGGCGGCTGAAATGGCCACCATCAGAACGACAGTCGACGGGTATCTCATCAGTATTCTCCTCGATTCGAGCCGTTCACTAAGTGCAACATCTGCCATTCGGCTGCAAGCCTCTGGCCGCGGAAACGTTACCCAAAGCGAGCGAGATGGTGACCGAACGATGACAAGCGGCACCTATGCTGCGAGGCGACATCTCTCCCAGGCGTAACATGCTCAGTCGCCGTTTGCTGTTGATGAATCCCAGGAAGCGCATTGCCCTGATCGCGCACGACAACCGCAGGCACGATCTCCTCGATTGGGTTCGTTGCAATCGCGGCGGTCTCATGCACCACGATCTGTTCGCGAATGGAACGACAGGCTCCATACTCAGCGCCGAGCTGAGCCTCGACATCACGAGGTTCGCCAGCGAGCCCTTCGGTGGGGATCAGCAGGTCGGCGCGGCAATCGTGGAAGAGCGAATTGACTTCGTCGTCTTTTTTTCGGATCCGCTTGAGCCGCATCCGCATGACATGGATGTGAAATCTCTTCAGCGGATTGCGCTGGTTTACAACATTCCCGTGGCATGCAACCGGGCGACGGCGGATTTCATCATCTCCTCACCGCTGATGAAGGAAGAGTACCGCCACCTTACCATGGGAATCGAAGATCTGGTCGTTCGATGGATTCCAACCGCAACCGCAGCTGAACGAGAACTCAGATGATGTACGGGATGAACCGCTTCGTCTCCCTCATATAGTCCCGATAGGGCTTGCCGATAGTAGTGAGAAGCGCCCGCTCCTCAATCGTCACCCGATAGCCGTAGGTCGCGATCGCGGCAATCGCGAGAAGCACGAAACTGAACCAGCTTCCAAGGGCGAGGCCGATCCCCACGAACATCATGATCCCCGCCGTATATGACGGATGCCGCACGAGCCTGTAGGGACCGGTGCGAATCACCGGCTGATCTGCTCTCGCCCTTACGTCTCCAGTGAAATACTGGCCGAGTGTGCGAAAACAATAGCGTCTGAGCAGGCTGCCGAGGATTAGCGTGGATAGACCAACCGCAAAGATCGGCAACTGCGCTCCTGGCGGAAACGACCACGCTCGGACGAACGCCAGTGGAAAGGCCAGAAAGAGCGCGATCCACATTCCGCCGAGCAGCACTCGCATGGATCCGCTGTCTTTGGAATCCGGCCCCTTCGCGCCTTCAATTCCACCCTGGACAATCTTCCACTCTGGCAGGAATGCCCAGATGTAGACTGCCCAGAAGACGAGAGCGTAGGGCCAGACGAAAGGCAGCGGTCTCACGAGTCTCCTTCAGTCGTTGTCGAACCGTAAATAGAGCATCTATCGAGGTCCCGGTCGATCGATTCCGTAAATCAGAGCCGGCATTCCACCAACTTCGGTTTTTCCCTCGAGCTTCTCGCCGAGCCGCTCCGCAACTCTGATCGACGGCTTGTTCTCCGGATTGATCACGCTGATAACGTGGTCCTTGTCCATCTCATTGAACGCATACTCCAGCAGAAACTGCCCCCCTTCAGTCGCGAACCCTCTTCCCTGGAACTCGGGAGCGATTGTCCAGCCGATCTCGAAACCCGGCCAACCTTCAGGATTCGTGAACCCGATTCTGCCCACGAACCGGCCCGATGCTTTCTCCTCGGCGACGAAGTACCCGTAGCCGAGCAGCTCCCAGTGGCCGACGAGAAAGGCCATGTGGCGCCAGGCCTCGAACTTCGTCAGTGGCTTTCCGCCAATCAGGTACCTCATGACATCGGGATCCGCGCACAGCTTGAAGTGATCCTCAAAATCGGTGAGGCGATACGTGCGCAGAATGAGACGGTCCGTCTCGAGTCTGACCTCCTTCACTTCCTTCGCTCCGCGGCAATCATAATCGGGGGAAATTATCGGGTTCAATGGGGCTGTCTATTCGGTTGCTCGCGCCAAATGAAGAAAATCCCGCGCTGAAACCGTAGATTATCAGAAGGTCCATACCCGATAGCTATGGCCCGTACCTCGAGGATCGATTGATTCAGGACCTACCTCCGAAGGCTGCTACAACTCCTCAAGCTCCAGTGCTCGCACCGATCGCGGCCGCACAGGGCGCGCCGAGCGCCAGCTCTATCTACGAGGGATTCAAGGCGCAGCGCCAGGAGCTGCGCAACCAGCTCAACGATCTCGAGGGCACGCGAAGCGCAATCGCCGGTCAGCTCGAAGACATGCCGGCCAGCTCTCCGGAACGAAAGCCGCTGGAGACCCGCCTAACCGACATCGATTCGAGAATCACGAGCGTTGATCAGAGGCTCGCCGCCAATGCGGTGGACATATCCAAGGCCGCTGCCATTCCAGGAGCAGTGGTCGAGATGCCCCCTCCCATACAGCAGGGGCCGCCCGAAGAAGCATACGTGCTCGGCGGACTATTCATGATCCTGGTGTTTTTTCCGTTATCGGTTGCATGGGCACGCCGGATCTGGCGCCGAAGTTCCGCCACGGTCACACCATTCCCGCGAGAGACTGGTGAGAGATTGCTGCGAATGGAGCAAGCACTCGAGGCTACCGCGGAAGAAGTGGAACGAATCGGAGAGGGTCAGCGATTTCTCACGCGGCTCTTCACCGAGGGAGAAGGCGCCCGAGCCATCGGCGCCGGCGTGGCGCAGCCAATCGAGCGCAAATCAGTAAAGGCGCCGGAACGGCTCCCATAAACGAAGAGCCATCCTGGATCAGGATGGCTCTCTCCATCGGTTACGAAAGCGATCTCCGATCTATCCGAGCGGAATTCGCGACTTGTTCTGTGCGAGCCACTTGTCGAATGTCTGGAGCTCTGGATTGAGACTCTTTGTCTCGCTGATGCTGCGGGCGTCACAGCAATCCTGCTCGAACTCGCTGTTGAACTGAAACATGTTGCCCAGGTCGTCGGCTCCGGTGAATCCGAATGACCTGTACGTCGCTGGTGGGACAGCGTTGTATTTGACTTCCTGTCCCAGCGCTTTGGTAAGGGATTTTGCCATTTGAGCGCCAGTGAGATGCCCGCCGGCGATGCCAACCGTCTTTCCGATCATCTCCGGGCCCTTTTCGAATATTGCGTACGCGGTTTTTCCGATGTCTTCGGCTGCTATCCCCGCCAGCTTTTTCGTTCCGAGAGGCAGTGTGATCGCAAGTTTGCCATCGGCTCCTTTCTTGGGCCCCATGCCGAAGTGGATGAAGTTGTCCCAGTAGAACGACGTCACCAGAAACGTCGTTGGAACACCGAGCTCGGTGAAGATCCCGTCCGCTTCACCCTTGGCGTCGAAGTGAGGGACCTTGTACTTGCCCATCAACGTGGGCATCCGATCGTCGGAGAGAGGTATCGACTTTCGCGTATCCTCCAGCGTCGACCAGATGACGTGCTTCACACCGGCATCCTTTGCTGCCTTCGCCATGTTCCGGGCCTGGGAGAGCTCCTTTTCGGGCTTCAAATGCGCCCAGAAGAAAGTGACGCAAAACGCGCCATGCGCACCCTTGAATGCCTTGGCCAGACTCTTCTCGTCATCGACATCGGCGGCGACGACTTCGGCTCCGGCATCCGCGAGCGCTTTCGCCTTCGCGGAATTGGGGTCTCTCGTTATCGCGCGCACGGCGAAGGGGCCTTTCTTGTCCTTCAGGATGGCATTCACGAGGCCACCACCTTGAGCGCCTGTCGCGCCAACCACGGCAATGATCTTCTTGTCAGTCCTATCGGTCTTCTTTTCAGTCTTCTTAACAGCCACAGCGTACCTCCCTTTGAATGAGGAAAGATTTCGGCGGCGACTCTTACCAGTTCCCTTGTTCCCCCATCACCTCGATCGCGCGCACCAATCGATCCGCCGCGTGCCGCCAATTCGTCTGTACGGCGCGCTGCGCGGAGGCGGCGTTGCCGGTGCGGATCGCATCGACTATCACATCGTGTTCGGTCCCAGCCGTCGGCACCGTGTCGAGCAGCAGGGCGATGTACATCCTGATGTAGCGCTCGGCCTGTGGTTTCACGGCGTCGTGCAACGACCGCAGTCGCGGCCCTGCACCAGCTTCGACGTAGCGCCGGTGAAACTTCTCGTCGAGCTCGTACAATTTTCCGGGCTGCGCACCCTTGGCCGACGCCGCTCGTCGGAATTCAGCGTTGAGACCCGCCAGCTCCTTCGCCAGCGTCTCACGCTGCGATTCGGTTAGATCAGCCGCGCTCCGGGCAGCGAGACCCTCCAGCTCCCCGACGATCTCGAGCAGCTCTCCAACGTCTTCGCGCGTCAGCGGCGCGACGGTCATCCGCGCCTGGTGGGTGGGCGACGCGATCACGTAGCCTTCTCGCTCGAGACGCTGAAACGCGGCGCGAACCGGCGTGCGGCTGACGCCAAAGCGCTCCGCGACTTCGGTTTCCACGATCCGTGCTCCGGGAGCCAGCTGTCCGCGGACAATGAGGTTCCGGAGCGAGTCGTAGAGTTTGTTCGCCCGCTCGGTGGCGCCAGTGGCGCGTTTCCGCCGCCCCGATGTGGAGCGCGGCTTGGTAGCAGCTCGTCTCTGCACGATGCCGCCAATATAACGCTGCCCGGCACGACCAACGCCGCTTCTTTCGCCGATCGCGGGTCCCCGCGGTGTGGCCTTCTTGCGCCTCTCGACGGCCGTGGTTATCTCTAGCCCGGATTGTATACAATTCCGCATCCAAATTAGGAGGATTTATGTCGCTCTTCGTTCGGAAGGACATCGGTGCGCTGCTGGCCGAAGCCGGCGCGGGGACGCTGCGCCGGGAGCTGGGGCCACTGGCTCTGGTCACCCTTGGAATCGGGGCCGTGATCGGAGCAGGCATCTTCGTCCTCTCCGGCACCGTCGCCTCCCAGAACGCCGGTCCGGCTTTGACGCTGTCGATGGTATTCGCCGGAATTGCCTGCGTGTTCGCCGGTCTTTGCTACGCGGAGCTGGCGAGCATGATCCCCGTGGCCGGGAGCGCGTACACATATGCATACGCGACAATGGGCGAGCTGGTCGCGTGGATAATCGGCTGGGATCTCGTGCTCGAGTACTCCCTCAGCTCGTCAACCGTCGCTGTGGGATGGTCAGCTTATGCGGTCACCTTGCTGGGCGAGATGGGGATCACGATTCCTCCTCGTCTCACCGGTGCCCCTGGAGTTCACATCTGCCTGCCTGACGGAACGCACGCCGTTGGGCTGTTCAATCTCCCCGCGATGATCATTTGCCTCGCGCTCACTGCGCTTCTGGTGATTGGAATCCGCGAATCCGCGCGCGTGAACACGACCATTGTCATCATCAAGGTTGCCGTTCTGGCGATATTCGTGGCGTTCGGTGCGCGTTACATCAATACCGCGAATCTGCATCCCTTCATTCCTCCTAACACGGGACAGTTCGGATCGTTCGGCTGGAGCGGCATTCTTCGTGGCGCGGGAATCATCTTTTTCGCCTATATCGGTTTCGATGCGGTCTCCACCGCATCACAGGAGGCGAAGAATCCTGGCCGCGACATCCCGATCGGCATTCTCGTCTCGCTCGCGATTTGTACCGTCATATACATCGCCGTTGGACTCGTCATGACCGGGCTCGTTCCGTACGCCAGCCTCAACGTCGCCTCGCCGATCGCCGTCGCGGTCCAGGCAACGGGACTCAAGTGGCTAGCGCCAATCATCAACATCGGGGCGATCTGCGGACTGTCGAGCGTGATACTGGTGAACATGCTGGCCCAGTCCCGGATTTTCTACTCGATGAGCCGCGACGGATTGCTTCCGCCTCTGTTTGCCAAGCTCCATCCGCGGTATCGCACGCCGCACGTGACGACGGCGATCACCGGAGTCGTCGTCGCAATCGCTTCCGGACTCTTCCCAATCGCGGTGCTTGGCCAGCTCGTGAGCATGGGGACTCTGCTCGCGTTCGCGATCGTGTGCATGGGTGTGCTCATCCTGCGCCGGATAGAGCCCGACACTGAACGACCGTTCAGAACACCCGGCATGCCGTGGGTGCCGATCGTTGGAACGCTTATCTGCTTATACCTGATGTCGGGACTCCCGCTGCCAACCTGGATCAGATTGTTCGTCTGGCTGGCGGTTGGTCTGACGATCTACTTCACGTACGGGAGATTTCGGGCCTCCGAAGTCCGTAACCGGCCAATGGCCAACGCTGCCTAGTGCACTAGACGTCGCGCGAAAATCCTGTCCCAGGTAGCGAGTGCCGGCTTCGGCTTGAGGTTCGCATCCACGAGACCAAGCGTCGCGAAGAGAGGCAGGATCGGAGCCACCGGCTTCGGGAAACTCCCAAGGTCCAGATCGGTAAAGGACAGTTGGAAGACGCCGATTGCCTTCGCCTCGTCGAGGAGCTGGGATTGTCGCGCGATATACCGCGACTGCATCTCCTGCGACGATGAGAAAACACCGCGCGCAGAGGTAGATGGCCATCCACCTTCAACAACCATGAGCGGCAGCACTCGTGAACCTCTTATTCGCGTGTAGTAGTCGAGTGGAATCTGATCCGGATCCTTGAATCCGCCGAGGTACGGGTACGATGACAGACCGAGGAGATTGATGAAGGGAAAATCGCGCAGATCCTGATCGATTCCCACGTACCCGCCTTGTTGGCCGAGCTTTCCCCACGCCGTTTCGACCTGTACGCTGATGTAGAGTGGGAGAGCGCTCGCGGACCACGAGCGACGAATGTCGGACGCAGCATCGTTGGTCATCCGGACCACCGCGTTATAAATCGGCCGCGGAGCAATTTGCCTGATCAGATTCGTCTCGGCGGCAAGCCCCAGATAGTCGGGGTGA
>Ga0137415_10001672_pt1 | contig 21990 bp, 19 predicted proteins | sample CZODoug3_1_1_16f_FD_183082 | JGI IMG/M metagenome (GOLD analysis project Ga0137415, IMG submission 183082) | Vadose zone soil fungal communities from Angelo Coast Range Reserve, California, USA - CZODoug3_1_1_16fungal (Hybrid Assembly) | ecosystem: Environmental > Terrestrial > Soil > Vadose...
CGCGCGGTGGTGCGCGCCCCGGAGCGGGCGCGAGCGCTGCCGCCCGGGGTGCGGTGGGTGGTCGCGGACCTGGCCGACCCGGACGCGCTGCGCAGGGCCACCGAAGGCTGCGAGGGGGTGTTCCACCTGGCCGCCTCGGTGGGCCGGTCGGCGGCGGAGACCCACCGGCTGAACGTGCGGGGCACCGAGGCGGTGCTGGCGGCGGCGGGGGCGGCCGGCGTTCGGCGGTTCGTGCACACCAGCACGGCCGCGGCGATCGTCGACCCCACCGGCCTGGTCAGCGAGCGGGCCACCGGCGGCACCGCGCTGGTCGACCCGTACTCCACCAGCAAGGCCGAGTCAGAGCGGTTGGTGCTGGCCATTGGGGCGAACGCGGAATCGGCGACAGTGCTGGAGACGGTGGTGGTGAGCCCGGTGAGCATCTACGGCCCCAGTCCCGCGGGGCCACACAGCTACAACGAGCTGTTCGCCGCCGCCGCCCGAGGGGAGGTCACCGAGGTGGTGGACGCCACCGTCGGCTGGGTGCTGGCCACCGACGTGGCGCTCGGCCACCTGCTCGCCTACCAGCACGGCGAGCCGGGCCAGCGGTACGTGCTGTGCGGCGAGACCGCCAGCTTCGGCTCAGTGCTGCACCGGTACGCCGAGCTGGTGGGCAGCCCGCACCGGGTCCGGGCGCTGCCCCCGGGCTCGTCGCTCGGCCCGGACGCCTCCACGTTCGCCAGCCGCTCGGAGGTGTACGGCAAGCTCGGGCCGGTGCGGGTGGACGACGCCGGGGCCCGGGCGCTGGGGTTCGCGCCGGCCGGCCTCGACGACGGGCTGGCCCGCACCGCCGCCTGGCTGTCCGGGCCAGGGTGAACGGCCCGGACCCTGCTCGGGCCGGTCGAAGCCGGGCCGACCCGGACGGGGACGCGGCTGAACCTGGTCGGAGCCGGGCCGACCTGGACGGGGACGCGGGCCAGGCCGGTCGGAGCCGGGCGTTGGCCGCGCTGTGCGTCACCGAGATCACCAGCTGGGGCTGTCTCTACTACGCGTTCCCGGTGCTGCTCGCCGCGCTGACCAGGGACACCGGCTGGACCACCGCACAGGCCATCGGCGCGTTCTCCGCCGGGGCGCTGGTGGCAGCGGCGACCAGCGTCCCGGTCGGCCGGCTGATCGACAGCCTGGGGCCGAGGCCGGTGATGACCACCGGGTCGGCGCTCGCTGTGCTGGCCATCGTGGCGATCGCCACCGCCCCAGGGCTGGGTTGGTTCTACCTGGCCTGGGCGCTGGCCGGGGTGGCACAGGCGGCGACGCTCTACCCGCCCGCGTTCGCCGCGCTCACCGGCTGGTACCCGGAGCACCGGCGGATCCGCGCGCTCACCACGCTCACCCTGGCCGCCGGGTTGGCCAGCACCGTGTTCGCCCCGCTGACCGCCGCGCTGCTGCACACGTTGAGCTGGCGGTCCACCTACCTGGTGCTGGCCGGCGTGCTCGGCGCGGTGACCATCCCGCTGCACGCCGGGCTGCTCACCCCGGCCTGGCCCGGGCGGCCGCACAATGCGGGCCGGACCGCCGGCCGGGCGGGCCGGGCCACAAACCGGACGGCAACCCCCGGCGCAACCGGCAGCGCAACCGGCGGCGCAACCGGCGGCGCAACCGGCAGCGCAACCGGCGGCGCAACCGGCAGCGCGGCCGGCGGCGCAACCGGCGGCGCAACCCCCGGCGCAACCGGCGAGGCAACCGGCGGCACGGCACGCGGCGCGAACCGGGCGGCCCGGGCGGCGGCGCGAGCCGAGGACCGGGCGCACAGCGCGGCGGTGCTGCACAGCCGACCGTTCCTCGTGCTGGTCGGGGTGATGACGCTGACCGGCTTCGGCAGCTACGCGGCGACGATCAACCTGGTGCCACTGCTCACCGGCCGGGGTTACAGCACCGGGCTGGCCGCCTGGGCACTCGGGCTGGTCGGGGTCGGGCAGGTGCTCGGCCGCACCGGGTACGGCGCGCTGGCCCGGCGCACGTCCACCCGGGTGCGCACCGCGGTCATCCCGGCCTCGGCGGCGCTCTGCGTGGCCGCGTTGGGGCTGGTCCCCGGACCCGCCGCCGCGCTGGTCGGGCTGGCCGTGCTGGCCGGAGCCGCCCGCGGCGCGCACACCCTGCTGCAGGCATCGGCGGTGGCCGACCGCTGGGGGACCCGGGCATTCGGGCGGGTCAACGGGGTGTTCACCGCGCCGATCACCGCGGCGATCGCACTGGCCCCGGCCGGTGGCACCCTGGTCGCCGACTGGGTGGGCGGCTACCCCGCCGGGTTCGCGGTGCTGGCCGGGCTCACCGCGCTGGCCTCCGCCGCCGCGCTGGCCACCGACCCCCGCCGCTGACCCGGCTGGCGGCACACACCGCCATGACGCCGCACACAGGTTGCAACGTGTGTGCGGCGTACTGGCGGTGTGTGCGGTCGAGACGGCGGCGGACGATGATCCGGCTGGGTGCGCCTCAGCTGACGGCGGCGGTGGCGATCGCCTTGAGCTGGGCACCGGTCAGCCCGGCGGCAAGGGGCTGCGTCTCGGCGGTGACCACAATGGCGTCCTGGCGGGCCGAGGCGTAGTAGATGCCGTTGAACACCACCGAGCGGTAGCGGGCGTCGTCCCGGGACAGCGCGACGAGGTTCCCCGAGCCCGGCCGGTCCAGCTCCGCCTTGAGCGCGACGGCGGCGGGCTGGTCGGGCATGCCGACCCAGGCGAGCGCGACCAGCGCCGTGCCACCCCGCCCGCCGCTCACCTCCACCACCGCCCGGTGCAGCCCGGCGCAGCGGTGCGCGCCCAGATACCCCCGCAGCTGGCCGTACGCGTTGGCCGAGCAGTCCGCGTCGTCCCTGCTGACCCCGGGCGTCACCTGGTAGCCGGCGCCCTCCAGCTTCCTGGTCAGCGCGCTCAACCGCTGGTCGGCCGCGGTCGGGCCGACGGCTCCGGCGGCCGGCGGCGCGGTCACGGGGGCCGGGGGGCGCCCGGACGACGGGTGCCCGGACGACGGTGCGCGCGGCGACGAGGCGAGCAGGTAGCCGAGAACCCCGGCGCCCATCAGGAACACCAGGGCGACGGCCGCCACCAGAGCGCTGGCCTGGACGGCGCGGGGCCGGTGCTCAGCGGACACCTGGCTCCCTCCCCGCCGTGTGGTCGGCCACGCCGTTCGGCCCGTCCGGGCTGTCTCGCCCGTCCGGCCCGTCTCGCCGTCCGGCCGGCCACGCCGTTCGGCCCGTCCGGCCCGTGTCGCCCGTCCGGCTCATCCGTCGAGCCACCCTAGACGGTGACCACGGCGGCGCCGACCATGATCCAGCCGCGGTCGCTACGGTCAGCCGGTCAGCGCGGCGCGCTCCCGGGTGCCAGGCTGGTACCCGGCACTACCGACGAGTAACCGGTCCGAGGACGAACTGGAGCACCATGGACGCCACGAATCACCAGGTCCGGCTGGCCGCGCGGCCGACCGGCGAGCCCGCCCCGAGCGATTGGGCGCACACCGAGGAACCGGTGCCGAGCGCGGCGGAGGGCGAGATCCTGGTGCGGATCACCCACCTGTCGCTGGACCCGGCCATGCGCGCCTGGCTGGACGACCGCCCCTCCTACATCCCGCCGGTCGGGCTGAACGAGGTGATGCGCGCGCTCGGGGCCGCCGAGGTGATGGAGTCCAGGCACCCGGGGTTCGCCCCCGGCGACCACGTCACGGGCGTGTTCGGCGTGCAGGAGTACGCCGTCTCCGACGGGCGCGGAGTGCTCAAGGTGGACCCGTCCGCCGTCCCGATCACCACCTACCTGAGCGCGCTCGGGATGACCGGGATGACGGCGTACTTCGGGCTGTTCGACGTCGGCGCGCTCAAGGACGGCGAGACCGTGCTGGTGTCCGGGGCGGCCGGCGCGGTGGGCAGCATGGTCGGCCAGCTGGCGAAGATCAAGGGCTGCACCGTGGTGGGCATCGCGGGCGGGCCGGAGAAGTGCGCCATGCTGACCGAGGAGCTCGGCTTCGACGCCGCGGTGGACTACCGGGACGGCTCGCTGTCCCGCAAACTGCGCGACGCGGTGCCGAACGGCGTGGACGTGTTCTTCGACAACGTCGGCGGCGACGTGCTGGACGCCGGACTGGGCCGGCTGGCCCGGGGCGCCAGGGTGGTCATCTGCGGCGCGATCAGCCAGTACAACATCGGCCTGGCGGCCGGGCCGAAGAACTATCTGAGCCTGTTGGTCAACCGGGCACGGATGGAGGGCTTTGTGGTGTTCGACTACGCCCCCCGGTACGCCGAGGCGGGCGCGGAGATCGCCGGCTGGCTCAACGCCGGCCAGCTGCGCTCCAAGGAGGACGTGGTGGCCGGCTCGGTGGCCGACTTCCCGGCCACCCTGCTGAAGCTCTTCCACGGGGAGAACGTGGGCAAGCTCGTCCTCCAGCTCGCCTGACCACCCGCCCCGGCCTGGCGGCACGCAGGGCGCCCTAGTCGAAAGGGAGCCCGACGTAGTTCTCCGCCAGGCTGGTGGCGGCGGCGGCGGAGCTGACCGTGTAGCGCAACTGGGAGTGCTGCAGCCGGTCGGTGAACGGGTCGGCGTTCGGCGCGCGGTGCAGCATGGTGGTCATGAAGTAGGAGAAGTGCTCGGCCCGCCACACCCGCCGCAGGCACTGCTCGGAGTAGCAGTCGAGAGGCCGGGAGTCGTTCTTGCGCAGCAGCGCGACCAGCGCGGGCCCCAACCGTCGCACGTCGGCCACCGCCAGGTTCATCCCCTTGGCCCCGGTCGGCGGCACGATGTGCGCTGAGTCCCCGGCCAGGAACAGCCGCCCGTACCGCATCGGCTCGACGACGAAGCTGCGCATCGGGGTGATGCTCTTCTCCACCAGCGCCCCCTCGCGCAGCGTGAAGTCCCCGTCGACCGAGAACCGGGTGGCCAGCTCGTCCCAGATCCGCGCGTCGGACCAGTTGTCCAGCCGCTCCGTCGGGTCGACCTGCAGGTAGAGCCGGGCGAGTTCGGGCGAGCGCATGCTGTGCAGCGCGAACCCGCGCTCGTGCCGGGCGTAGATCAGCTCCTCGCTGGACGGCGCGGTCCTGGCCAGCACGCCCAGCCAGGCGAACGGGTAGGTGTGGTCGTACGCGGTGAGCACGCCGGCCGGGATGGACGGCCGGCTGACCCCGTGGAACCCGTCGCAGCCGGCGATCACGTCGCAGCGCAGCTCGCGGGCGGTGCCACCGGCGTCGGTCCAGGTGATCCGGGGAGTCTCGGTCTCCAGGTCGTGCAGCGCTACGTCGGCGGCCTCGAACTCGATGCCCCGCCCGGTGGCCAGCCGCGCCGCGATGAGGTCCTTGACGATCTCCTGCTGGCCGTACACGGTGATCGACTTCCCGGTCAGCCCGGCCAGGTCGATGCGGTGGTCGGCCCGGTCGAAGCGCAGCGAGAACCCGCCGTGCGGCAGCCCCTCTCGATCAAGGCGGTCGGCCAGCCCGAGGTCGCGGAGCAGGCCCACCGTGGTGTGCTCGCACACTCCGGCGCGCACCCGGTTCTCCACGTACTCGCGCGAGCGGGCTTCCAGCACCACCGCGTCGATACCTTCGGTGTACAGCAGGTGGGCCAGCAGCAGGCCGGCCGGCCCGGCGCCCACGATGCCGACCTGAGTGCGTTCCATGTCGACCATCCTGACCGCGGCGACACCGTCCCGACCAGCCGCTCTTCCATCCACCGGAATTGACTAACACCACTCACGGCACCTCGGGCACCTGCTGCTTGATCACCCGCACCAGGTGCTCCCCCATTACGTCCGCCACGTGCCGCTCCATGGCGTGTGCGAGCAGTCCCTGGACCGAGGACATGGCCAGCTGGCGCAACCGCTGCAGCAGCTCGGTGACCTCGCCGACCTCGCCGTCCACCGGCAGCCACGCCTCGCCGTGCTCCTCGAACAGCCGGGCCGCGCCGGCCTCCACCATCCGCCGGGCGACGTCGTCGATGGCCGGCGCGATGGCCTCGTGCAGGGTCAGCAGGTCGGCCAGCCGGAAGCCGCTGCGCTGCAGCTCAGCGACGGTGGACACGAGTTGCGGGCTGGGTACCAGGCACTGCTCGCCCTCCGGTTTGAGCAGGCCGAGCCGGACGATGCGGGTGAACAACTCGGGGTCGGCGTCCAGATCGGTGGCCAGGAACGCGCGAACCTGCTCGGTGGGCAGGTAGGTGGGCATCTCGTCGGTCCACGGGCTGTTCAGCGCCTCTTCCAGGCCGAGCACGTCGGCGAGGTTGCGGCCCTGCTCCCAGCCGGCGATCAGCTCGGTGATCTGCGCCGAGGTGTAGCCGCGGTCGTGCAGCGAGGTGATCAGGCGCAGCCGCGCCAGGTGGGTCTCGGTGTAGATGCCGACCCGGCCCTGCTTGAGCGGCGGCGGCAGCAGCCCACGCTCCTGGTACGCGCGCACGTTGCGGCTGGTCGTCCCGGCTAACCGGGCCAGCTCGTCGATCCGGTACTCGGCCATCGACTCCCCCGCACTCGGCCGGGCTCAGCGTAGGCGTCAACCCACGGTCAGCTCAGCCGGCTTCGGCCGTGGTCACCCTAGTGCTACCACTGCGCCATTAGCCAATGGTACATTCGGCTTGGCATGACTCTGCTCACAGCGAGGTGATGAGGGTGACCGCGGGTCCAGCACATCCGGAGTTGGTCGTGGTGACCGGCGCCGGATCGGGTATCGGGCGGGCCACCGCCGAGGCGTTCGGCCGGCCCGGCGGCGCCGGCCTCGGCAGCACGGTGATCTGCGCGGACATTGACCTGGCCGCCGCCAGCGAGACCGCGCTGCGGATCACCCAGTTCGGCGGCCGGGCCGAGGCGCACGCCCTGGACGTGGCCGACCCGGACGCCTGGGAGCAGTTCAGCGCGGCGGTACGGGAGGCCCACGGCGTGCCCGATGTGGTGGTGAACAACGCCGGTATCGGCATGGGCGGGAAGTTCCTGGCGCACTCCGCGCAGGACTGGCGCCGGTTGGTGGACGTCAACCTGCTCGGCGTGGTGCACGGCTGTCGGGTGTTCGGCCGGCAGCTTGCGCAGCGGCACCGGGTGGACCCGGACCGGCGCGGCCACCTGGTCAACATCGCCAGCGCGGCGGCGTTCACCCCGTCCCCACTGCTGCCGGCGTATGTGGCGACTAAGGCCGCCGTGCTGATGCTCTCCGAGGCGCTGCGCCCGGAGATGGCCGAGCACAACGTCGGGGTGAGCGCGATCTGCCCCGGCTTCATCGCCACCAACATCTACGCCGCCACCACGTTCGCCGGGCTGACCAGGGCCGACGGCGCCCGGCGCGGCAACCTGGCGCAGGACGTATTCGGCCGCTTCGCCCCCGGGCCGGAGCTGGTCGCCCGGCGGATCCAGTTCGCGGTTCGGCACGACGTCCCGGTGCTGCCGGTCACCGTCGGCGCCTGGGCCAGCTACGGCGCGTACCACTTCGCCACCCCGCTGCTGCGGCTCGCCGTGAAGCTGGTCAACGAGCCCGCGCTGGCCGGCCTGGAACAGCTCGCCCGACGACTGCTCGGCGGCCCACCCGACGCGCCCGCCCGCTCGGATCGCGGCGCCGACTCCCGGGAATCGAGGACGTCATGAGCAGCCCCGCACCCCGGCCTTCGGCCCGAGGCCCGCGCACCGTTCCGGACCGGGAGACCACCGCCGCCAAGCTGCTGGACGCCTCGGCCAAGCACAGCTTCGACCCTCAGGTGGACGTGGCTTGGGACGAGCCGTGGCGGCCGGACACGTTCTTCCTGCCGGAGCGGCTGTCCACGCTGTACGGCACCGACCTGTGGGCCCGGCTGAGCCGCTCGCACCGCATCGAGCTGACCCGCTGCGAGCTGGCCAACAACCTGGCGTTCGGCATCTGGGTGGAGACCCTGTTCATGCAGATGCTCGCCCGGCACTCGCTGGGTTACCACCCCCGGTCCAACCACCTGCGCTACGCGCTGACCGAGCTGGGCGACGAGACCCGGCACTCCACCATGTTCTCCCGGATGATGGACAAGCTGGACCGGGGCCCGTACCCGTTCAATCCGCTGGACCGGTTCGCCACCGACCTGCTGCGGGCGTTCTCCACCGAGCCGCTGGCCTACGTGGCGGTGCTGTTCGTGGAGGAGATGTTCGACGCCCTGCAGCGCATCGGCATGCGTGACGAGACCGTGCAGCCGCTCTGCCGGCAGACCTTCCGGATCCATGTGGTGGAGGAGGCGCGGCATATGCGGTTCGCCCGGGACGAGCTGTTCCGGCTGATCCCGAGGCTGCCCCGGGTGCGCCGGGAGGGCCTGGCGCTGGCCGTGGCGTTCGGCGCCGGCCTGGTGGGTCGGGCGATGCGCACGCCCCAGATGTACGCCGACGCCGGGCTGGACGTGTCCGAGGCGACGCGGGCGGCCCGGCGCAACCCGCACGCCCGCGCGGTGCTGCAGGAGTGCGTGGACCGGTTCACCCCGACCTACCGGGAGCTGGGGCTGGTCACCCCGGCCGCCGAGCGGGTGTGGCGGGCGCAGGGGTTGCGGGCCTGATGGCGCGGCTGGAGAGCGTCCCCACCGGGTCGGTGGGCGAGCGCACCCCCGTCGGCTCGACCAGTTCGGTTGGTAACGGCACCGCCCGAAGGGACTTCCGGGTGCTGGTGATCGGTGCCGGGCCGTCCGGGGTGGCCACCGCGGTCGCGCTGCGCGCCGCCGGCATCACCGACTACCTGGTGCTGGAGCAGGGCGACGAGGTGGGCGGGACCTGGCGGGAGAACACCTACCCGGGCTGCGGCTGCGACGTGCCCTCGCACTGGTACTCCTACTCGTTCGACCCGAACCCGTACTGGAGCCGGTTCTACGGTCGCCAGCCGGAGATCAAGCGGTACTTCCAGGCCAGCGCGCGCCGGCACGGGGTGTACGACGTCGCCCGGTTCGGCGTGCGGGTCGAGGCCGCGCGCTGGGACACGGGCGCGCACCGCTGGCTGGTGGACACCACTGACGGCCGCTACACCGCTAACGTGCTGGCCGCCGCCCCTGGGCCGCTGCACGAACCGGCGCTGCCCGAGCTGCCCGGGTTGGACACCTTCACCGGCACCGCGTTCCACTCCGCCCGCTGGGACCACCGCCATGACCTGTCCGGTCGGCGGGTCGCGGTGATCGGCACCGGGGCGTCCGCCATCCAGTTCATCCCGGAGATCGCCGACCGGGTCGCCGAGCTGCACGTATTCCAGCGGACCCCGTCCTGGGTGCTGCCCAAGCTGGACTTCCCGATCCCCCGGCCGGCGCGGTTCGCGTTCCGTACGGTGCCGCTGGCGGAGCGCGCGGTGCGCTTCGGGATCTACGCCGCGCACGAGGCGATCGGCGTGGCGTTCCGGCACGAAGCACTGATGCGCCGCATCCAGCACGCCGCCCGGCTGCACCTCTACGCCCAGGTGCGGGACGCCGAGCTGCGCGCCGCGCTCAGCCCTACGTTCACCCTGGGCTGCAAGCGGATCATGATCTCCAACACCTACTATCCGGCGCTGACCAGGCCGAACGTCCACCTGCACGGGGCGGCCGCCGAGTTGCGCCCCGGTGCGGTGGTGGGCGCGGACGGCTCGGTGGCCGAGGTGGAGACGGTGATCTTCGGCACCGGGTTCGAGATCACCTCGCCGCCGGTTGCCCGGTACGTGTTCGACGGCGCGGGGCGCAGCCTGGCCGAGCACTGGGCCGGCCGCGCCCCGGAGGCCTACCTGGGCACCACGCTGGCCGGGTTCCCCAACCTGTTCATCTTCCTGGGGCCGAACATCGCGCCCGGGCACGCCTCGGTGCTGGGCACCATCGAGGCGCAGGCGCGGTACGTGGCGGACGCGGTGGGCGCGATGGCCCGCAACGGGTGGGCCGAGGTGGAAGTCCGCCCGGACGTGCACCGGCGGTTCAACGAGCGCCTGCAACGCGCGCTCGGGCCGACGGTGTACAACTCCGGCGGGTGCGCCAGCTACTACCTGGACGGCTCCGGGCACAACGTGGCCAACTGGCCGTGGTCGGTGGCCCGGCTGTCGTCGAACCTCCGCTTCCGGGCAGAGGACTACACCGTGAGTGGTGAGTGGCCCTATCGGACCACTCACCACTCACGACCTGAGGAGGTCAACGCGTGATCAAGGTCAACTTCGAGCGGGTTGGCTCGGGCACACCGCTGGTGCTGCTGCACGGCATCGGGCACCGCTGGCAGGCCTGGCGCCCGGTCCTGGACCTGCTCGCCGAACGGCATGACGTGATCGCGCTCGACCTGCCCGGGTTCGGCCTTTCCCCGGGGCTGCCGCCCGGCCGCCGCTACGACCTGGACTCGAGCATGGGGATGCTGGCCGAGGTGTTCGAGGGGTTCGGCGTGTTCCGCCCGCACATCGCCGGCAACTCGCTCGGCGGGCTGCTCTCGGTGGAGGCCGCGTCCCGGGGGTTGGTGTCCTCGGCGACCGCGCTGTCCCCGGCCGGGTTCTGGAACGACCGGGACCGGGTGCGCGCGCTGAGCATCCTGCGCATGCTGCGGGCCAGCGCACGCGGGCCCCAGTTCGCCGCGAACACAATCGCCGGGAACACCAGGCTGCGCGCCGCCACCCTGGCGGTGCTCTACGCCCACCCCGAGCGGATCGATCGGATCACCGCCATGGGAGACACGGCCGCGCTGCGCAACGCCCGGGGGTTCACCCCGACGCTCCGGGCCGGCGTGCGCGGTTTCGCCTGGCACGCCACGCCGCCGACGGTCCCGTTGACCATCGCCTGGGGCGACCGGGACCGCGTCCTCCCGCCGCGCCAGGCGCAGCGTGCCGCCGCGCTGCTGCCGGCCGCGAAACACGTGCCACTGCCCGACTGCGGGCACGTGCCGATGGTCGACGACCCCGAGCTGGTGGCCCAGACCATCATGGACACCTGCGCCATGGCGGACGCCACCGGCCGAGGTTCCGCCGAAGCCAGCTAAGCCCTCGCGCCCCGGTCAGCCGCGCCCCGGTCAGCCGCGCCCGGGTTAGCCGTGGGTTAGCCGCCGACCCGGTCCCGGTGAGCCTCGTCGACCAGGTCGAGGTAGTCGGGGTGGCGGCGGATGAAGGCGGCCACGTACGGGCACAGCGGGGTGACCACCAGCCGCATCCGGCGCGCCCGGTCCAGCGCGGCGCGGATCAGCTTGCCGGCCAGTCCCTGCCCCTGGTAGGCCTCGTCCACCTCGGTGTGGGTGAACACGATGTGCCCCGGCCGGGACCGGTACTCGGAGAACCCAGTCAGCTTGCCGTCCACGGTGATCTCGAAACGGGACCGGTCCGGGGCATCCTTGACCAGGATCTCCGGCCGCGATTCGGGGCCAAGTGGCTCGTCCATACCGAATCCTCTCGTGTACCGACGAACTTCGTCTCCGCCGGGTCGGCTTCGAACCCCGCCGGCCGGCCCGCCGAGGAACCCCTCAGCGCGTCCGACCCCGGGGGATGAGCGGGATCCCCGGCAGCGCGGGCGCGGGCAGCGGGTCCCCGCCGGCCACCGGGCCGAACCGCCGGCCGGCCATCCAGTCCTCCCTGGCGGTGGCCACCTCGGCACCGTCCCTGGCGACGAAGTTCCACCACATGACCAGGCGCTCGGCGAACGGTTCCCCGCCGAGCAGCAGCACCCGGACGGCCTGCTCGGCGCGCACCCGCAGCTCGGCGCGGCCGGTGCCCAGGTAGAGCAGCGCCCCGGGGCGCACATCCACCCCGGCCACCTCGGAACCGGCGCCGGACGGGGCGAGCACCGCGTACTCGAAGTCGGGCTCCAGCGGCAGCCGCACGTCGGCGCCGGCGTCCAGCGCGAGGTCCGCGCCGACCAGCGGGGTGTGCACGGTGCCCGCGGACGCCGCGCCCGCCAGCTCGCCGAGCAGCACGGTGGCGCGCAGCCCCCGGTCGGTGAGCACCGGCAGGTCGGCGGAGTGCTCGAACGCCGGCGCGATGTCGCGGGCAACACCGGGCAGCGCCACCCACAGCTGTGCGCCGTGCAGCAGCGCCGGGTGCGCCGCAGGGGACACCTCGGAGTGCGCGATGCCCCGCCCGGCGGTCATCAGCGCCAGCTGACCGGGGCGGATGGTCACATCACTGCCCAGGCTGTCCCGGTGCCGCACCGCCCCGTCCAGCAGCCAGCTCACCGTCTGCAGCCCGATATGCGGGTGCGGCGGCACCTGCATGCCGGGCCGCGTGATGATGTCGTCCGGCCCGTAGTGGTCGATGAAGCACCAGGCCCCGACCAGCCGCCGCCCCAATGTGGGCAGCAGCCGGCGCACCTTCGTGCTCTCCCCCAGCAGCACCTCGCGCCCCTCGTGCCACTCGAGAACCGGCTCACCGGGGGTCTCCGCGCGGCCGCCGCAGGTCACGAGCCGGGGGCCGCGGTCCAGATTGCTCACGGTCGCATTCTGCTCCGCCCCGGCGGCTCGGCAACCCCGCCGGGCCGGATTAAGTGGACATGTCGTCCGGTTATGTCTACCCTCAAAACCATGCGGACATCGTGTCCAGATATACCCGGATTGCCGGAGCCGACGGCACCGGCGGAGAAGAGGTACCGGAGCATGACCAACTGGGCGTTCCTGCTGGCCGCCGGGATTGTGGAGATCGCCTGGGCGCAGAGCATCCCGCCGACGCAGGGCTTCACCCGGTTCTGGCCGAGCCTGCTCTGCCTGGTGCTGTGCCTCGGGGTGATCTACCTGCTCGCGTTGGCGGTGCGCGGCGTCCCGGTGAGCACGGCGTACGTGGTGTTCACCGGGATCGGAGCGGCCGGCGCGGTACTGCTCGGGCTCGCCGTGCACCATGACCGGATCACACCCGCCCGGCTGGCCGCCGTGGTGCTCATCGTCGGCGGGGTGCTGCTCGCCCACGCCGCCGAAGCCTGAGCACCACGGCGGCCAGCTTGACGTAGAGGGCATCAGTCAGGGCAGGGAATCCTGGGATCAATGATCGGATCGCCTCGGCCACGGTAAGTCTGGCCCATTGGCGTGTACCAGATAAATACGCCCGGCTCGGGTTGATCCAACTCCCACATACCCCTTGTTTTGAGGATATGGTCGTGCCCGCACAATGGCTCGCCGTTGTTGGACGTGGTGGGCCCGTGGTGTCGGTAGTCCCGGGTATGGTCGTGCTCGGATTTGCTGGCCGACCGCCGGCAACCTGGACCTTTGCAGGCGCGGTCGCGTTGTTGGACATGCCGGCGCAATCCCGCGGTGGGCAGCCGCCGTTCAGGCTGGGAGTCCATGTTCCGCCGCTGTTGTTCACGCACCCGGTACTGCTCGGCGATGTCGGCGATGATGCCGCCGTAGGGGCCGGCCCGGTGCGGAGCGGCGGCGAGCTGGTCGAGTAGCGCGACGAGGACCAGCAGTTCCACGATCCCGCCCTCGGCGGTGCCGGCGGTGCCGGTGGGTCGTCGGCGGGTGATGCCGCCCCAGAGGAAGTGGCCGGCGTCGTCGACAAGGGTGAACCGCCATTGGGCGCGGCGTTGGCGGGCGACGATGCGGCGGACCACGTGGGCGAGAACCGGGCCCAGCCCGGGAACGTCGCCGGGGTGGTCATTGCGGCCCAGCAGCGTGGCCAGCTCGATGCTCACCTCGACCCCGACGGGCGAATCAGTGGCGGCACGCCCCTCAGGGCCGGCGTCGGCCCCGGTACCCGGGCCCTCGGGACTGACCGGGCCCTCCGAACTGACCGGGCCCTCGGGACCGACCGGGCCCTCGGGGCCGCCGTCGGCGAGCATAAGGGCGACGATGTTCTCGCTGCTCAGGCCGTCGAATCGACGGTTCAGCAGGCCTACCACCAGGTCCGCCTTGATTTGGTCGAGCGTGCCCGGGTGCCCGCCGCGCTTGGCCTGCTTGGCCAGCTGGCGGACGCGCTCGAACGCCGCGGCGGCTTCGTCGGGCGGCAAACCCTGGGCCGTAATCGTGACCGTGCCATCCGGGTTGAGATACGCGACCACGCCTCGCTCGGCGACGGCGCGTTCGTACTGCTCGCGAGCCCGCTCCGGATCGACGGCGATGACCATCCGGGCCAGCCGCGCACCCAACTGCCCGGCGGTCAACCCACCCGCCTGTGGGAGCATCGCGGCGCAGATCGTGTCGACAAGCGCCGGAGGCAGGTCGGTGAGGTGGTGATCGAACACCCGCGCCTTGGCCGGGTCGATCTGGCCGGCCGCCAGCGCGGCGTGAACCGACGGCAGGTCGAACACCAACGTGTCGGCATGGCACTGCGTCACCTCGGCCGCCCGCCGAGACCAGGCCAGGGCAACCCGCAACTCATCGGCGGCGAACCGGGCGCGCTCCTGAAGATCCGCCACAGCGGACAGGCCGGCGAACGGGTCACGTCGGCCCATTTCCGCGATCACCCGCAAGAATTGGGCCTCCTCGAAAGAGCGCTGCCGAGACCGGGCACGCAATACAATGGGTAAATCTCCACTCACTACCCGAGAAACATCGAGCGAGGCGAGCACAACGGCCAACTCGGGGCCTGGAGGCATTTCCTCCAGACCCTCCGGAACCCACTGCTCCAACACACGCCAAAGAATACCGAGCCACCCCGACAGAAAGGTGCGAATAGACGGGGAGCACAAGGGAGATCCAGACCGGCGGGGACAGCCGCGCCGCCGCCCCGCATGGTCACCACGGCCTCCCGTTCGCGCCCGGCTTCCCTGTCAGTGACACACCATTAGGCTCACGCCGGTGACCCTGTCCTTCGAGCCGCCGCGCGCCGAGCGGGCGGACGCCGCCCGCAACCGGGCGCGGGTGCTGGCCGCCGCCGCGCGGCTGTTCCGCGACGGTGACCCCCGGGCGGTGACCATGGACGACGTAGCCAGGGCAGCCGGGGTCGGCCGGGCCACCCTGTACCGGCGCTACCCGGACGTCGCCTCGATCGCCGAGGCGCTGCTTGGCGAGTACGAGCGGCAGCTGCAGGAACAGTGTCTGCGCGGCGACCCGCCACTCGGCCCGGGCCCGGCGGCGGAGCCGGCGCCCTCCCCCTCCGACCGGCTGGCCGCCTTCTACGCCGCGATGGTCGAGCTGCTCGAGGCGCACCTGCCGCTCGTGCTCGGCGCGGACGCCGGCGCCACCCGGCTGGCGATCGGCTCGTACCGGTTCTGGCGGGCGCACGTGCGGGCCCTGGTGGTGGCCGCCGGCGGCGTCGACGACCCGGACGCGCTGGTCGACCCGCTGCTCGCGCCGCTGGCCGCCGAGGTGTACCAGTACCAGCGGGAGCGGCTGGGCCTCAGCCAGGAACGGATCACCGCCGGGCTCGCCCTGCTGGCCCACCGCACCCTGGGCTTGTCCGGCGAGTAGCGGACCGGGCTGCTCCAAGGCGCTATTCCCCGCTGCTCCTCGACGTGACCCAGGGGCCGCCACACCAGGGCGGACTCCGAGAACCGAAGGGCCTGGGGTCGCGGACTCCAGTCGGTCAGAGGGGGTCGCCGGCGGCGGAACCGGTGACGAGCTGGCCGCCCCACCTCGCCCGGGCGGCGGTGAAGTCCAGCGGGACGCGGTACATCTCGTCCTCGTCCGACCACACCGGCGCCCGCCAGATGATCTCCAGTGCGATGCCGTCCGGGTCCCGCCCGTACACCGACAGGTGCATGCCCTGGTCCAGGCAGACCTGCAGCGCGTCGGCGGCCTCCAGTTGGTCACGCACCTGTTCCAGCTCGTCCAGCGTGCCCACCTCGAGCGCCACGTGGAACAGCCCGGGCCGGACCATGTCGCCCAGGTTCGAGGCCGGCGCGGTCGCGTCACCGATCAGCCCGATGTCGTGGTGGTTGGTCGTCTCGTGCGGGGAGCGCAGGAACACCATGGCCGGCCAGGTCGGGGTCCGCGGCAGCTCGGCGATCACCCGCAGGCCGAGCACGTCGGCGTAGAACCGCGTGGACGCCTCGATGTCGGACACCGAGAGGACGACGTGGTTGACCCGGCGGATCGACATCCGGCCCTCCCGGGTTCGGCGGGGAGCTGACATGCACCAGGTTCACCCACGTGAGGGACGTGCGGGATGAGCGGCGCGCATAAGGCGTGGCCACCGGCGCCGGCGAACGAGAGCGGCCACCGCTCTAGCCCATCATCGCCCGCACCCTGGCCAGCTGGATCTGCCGGGTGAGCGTGGCCAGGTCGTACGCGCCCTGGTGCCGAATGCCGTTGATGAAGAACGACGGGGTGCCGGCGGCGCCACTGAGGTCGGCGCTGTCCAGGTCCTCCGCGACGTGCCCGGCGTCCACGTGCGCGCGGATGTCGACGGCGAACCGGTCCACGTCCAGCCCCAGCTGCCCGGCGTAGCGGCGCAGGTCGGGCGGCCGCAGATCACCCTGGTGGGCAAGCAGCAGGTCGTGCATGGACCAGAACTCGCCCTGCCGGCCGGCCGCCTCGGCCGCTTCGGCGGCGAGCTGGGCGTTGGGGTGCACGTCGGACAGCGGCAGGTGCCGCCACACGTAGCGCAGGTCACCCTCGTCCAGCAGCTCGCGGACCACCGCCTCGGCCTGGCCGCAGTACGGGCACTCGAAGTCGGCGTACTCCACCAGGGTGACCAGCGCGGTCTCCGGGCCGCGCACGTGATCCCGCTCCGGGTCGACGTCCACCACCAGGTCGGCGATGGTCTCCGCCGTGCCGAGCAGCAGCCGGGCGCGCAGCGGACCGGGCAGCAGCCTGGCCACCCGAAACACCGTCCAGCTCAGCAGCGCGGAAACCAGCGCGGCGGCGAGCACGCCCACCTTGGCCTGCTCGAGCTGTTCGCCGCGGAACGCCAGCGTGGCGACCAGCAGCGACACGGTGAACGCGATGCCCGCCAGGGTGCCGCCGCCGGTGACCGCCAGCCAGCCGACGGCCGGGCGCAGCCGGCCCCGGCTCAGCCGGGTGACCACGGCCGACACCCCCAGCACGCCGAGCGGCTTGCCGACCACGAACCCGATCACAATCCCCCGGGTGATCGGGGAGGCGAACGCCGTGGCGAGGAAGGAGCCGGTGATCCGGATGCCTGCGTTGGACAGCGCGAACAGCGGCACGATCACGAAGCTGGTCCACCGGTGGAACGCCTCCTGCAGCCGCTCGTTCGGGGACACCGCCGCCTGCAGGCCCACCGTGGCCGCCCGGGCGAACTGGGGCGTGGGCTGCTCGCGGAACACCCGGAACAGGTCGGTGGCCCGCTCCAGGTCGTCCCGGGCGGCCGGCGCGGCGTACGCGTACAGGCCCATGGCCAGCCCGATCACCAGCGGGTCCACCCCGGACCGGGACAGCGCCACCCACGCCGCCGCGGCCAGCACCAGGTACGCCCAGCCGTAGGGCACCCCCACCCGGCCGGCCAGCAGCACGACCAGGAACAGCCCCACCGCCACCAGCAGCGGCACCAGCGCCACGTGCTCGGTGTACACGGTGGCGATCACCAGCAGGCTGAGGATGTCGTCGGCCACCATCACGGTGAGCAGGAACACCCGCAGCCGCTGGGAGAACCGCGGCCCGACCAGCGCCAGCGCGCCCAGCGCGAACGCCGTGTCGGTGGACATCGCCACCCCCCAGCCGCGCATCCCGTCGCCGCCGGCAGTGACCAGCAGGTAGAGGCTGATGGCGGCAACCATGCCGCCCACCCCGGCGAGCAGCGGCAGGATCACCCGCTGCCGATCCCGCAGCTCACCGACGTCGAATTCCTGGCGCGCCTGGAGCCCCACGACGAAGAAGAACAGGCTCATCAGCCCGCTATTGATCCATTCCGACAGGCTCATGCCCACGCCGAAGCCGCCGAGCTGGACCGAGAGTGGCGTATCCCACACCCGCTGGTAGCCGCCCGCGTCGATACCCACCCAGACCAGCGCCGCGAGCGTGGCACCGAGCAGGGCGGTCGCGCTGGCCGCCTCGGTCCGGGAGAACCGGACCAGCGAGCTCTCCGAGACCGCGCTCCAGGACGCCCGGGCAGCATCCGGCCGCACGCCGAGCCTCATGCCGAGCCTCATGCGCCGCCGCCCGAGCTCACCCGGGCCGCTGTCAATCTTGCCGCCGTCACGTCACGACAATATGTCGACCAGAACTCAGGGACTCCCCCGCTCCGGTCGGACCGGGGTTCCGGTCACCGCCGCGGACCGGGCTCCGGTCATCTCCGCGACCCGGTCACATCCGCGCCGCAGGATCCGTCAGAGCAGTAACGGACCACAACCGATGAGCTGAGGAGACCACCATGCAGGCTCGGATGAACAACCCCGCGACGATCATTCCCGACGCCATGCAGCCGATCATGAACCTGTACAAGGCGACCCGGCAGGGCGGTGTCCCGGAGACCACGCTGGAGCTGGTCCACCTGCGGGCCAGCCAGATCAACGGCTGCAGCTTCTGCGTGGTCGGGGGCGCCGCGGTGGCCAAGAAGGCCGGCGTCACCGACGACCAGCTGCACGCGGTGGCGGCCTGGCGGGAGGCGCCTTACTTCACCGACGCCGAGCGGGCCGCGCTCGCGCTGACCGAGGCCGCCACCCGGCTGGCCGACCGCCCCGACCCGGTGCCGGACGCGATCTGGGACGAGGCGGCCGACCACTACGACGAGAAGCAGCTCGCCGCCCTGCTGCTCATGATCGGCCTGACCAACCTGTTCAACCGGCTCAACGCCAGCACCCGGCAGGTTGCCGGCGCCACCTGGTGACCACGGGTGGCGCGGGCGCCTCGGTGTCCCGCGCCACTGGGACCATGGCGTGACGACGCGCACACCCGAGGCGTACAGTTGTGTTCTCGATCACGCCCGGAGTGTGCGGATGACTCTGAACGTCGCGGTTCCCGACCAACGAGAGCAGGACCGGGCGAGTTCCGGGGACGTTACGGCCGGCGCGCTGATCCGCCTGGTCGAGGTCAGCAAGATCTTCCGGCCCGGGCACCCCGAAGAGACGCGCGCGCTGGACCGGGTCAGCCTGACCATCGACGCCGGCGAGTTCGTGGCCGTCACGGGACCGTCCGGCTCCGGCAAGACGACGCTGATGAACGTGCTGGGCTGCCTGGACCCGCCGACCGAGGGTCGCTACTACCTGGACGGAACGGACGTCAGCAGCTATGGCCCACGCGAGCTGGCGCGCATCCGGGGCCGCAAGGTCGGCTGCGTGTTCCAGCAGTACAACCTGATCGCCCGCACCACCGCCGCCAGCAACGTCGAGCTGCCGCTGGTCTACGCGGGCATCCGGAACCGGGCCGCCCGGGCCACCCAGGCGCTGCGGCAGGTCGGCCTGGTGGACTGGGCGAAGCACCTGCCCAACCAGCTGTCCGGCGGCCAGCAGCAGCGGGTGTGCATCGCGAGGGCGCTGGTGACCGACCCGATGATCCTGGTCGCCGACGAGCCGACCGGGGCGCTGGACAGCGCGACCGGGGGTGAGATAGTCAAGCTACTTGTCGCCCTGCACGAAGCCGGCCGGACCATCGTGTTGATCACGCACGAGCGAGAGGTGGCCCGGGCCGCCAACCGCGTCATCCAGCTGCGCGACGGCCAACTGATCGACGACGGGCGCTGAGCGCCCCGCTCACGCACTGACCGCGTTGAGCCTGGCCCAGCGATCGTGTGCCTGGTCGTCGCGCACAACTCGCCCGTCGCGCAGCCATATCCGCCGCGTGCAGTACTCCGCGACCTCTTCTTCGTGCGTAATGATCACAATCGTGCAGCCCGCGGCGTTGAGCTCGGTGAACAGCTCCATGATCTCGACGGTCGACTTGGAGTCCAGCGCACCGGTGGGCTCGTCGGCCAGGATGATCGAGGGATCGTTGATCAGGGCGCGAGCGATCGCGACCCGCTGCTTCTGGCCGCCGGAAAGCTCGCTGGGCACGTGCCGCAACCTGTCACCCAGGCCGACCCGCTCCAGCGCGGCCCGCGCCTTGGACCGCCGATCCCGAACCCCGTTGTAGACCAGCGGTAGCTCGACGTTGCGCAACGCGTCGGTACGCGGGATCAGGTTGAATGACTGGAACACGAACCCGATCTTCTGGCCGCGGACCCTGGAAAGCTGCTTCTTCGACAGCTTGGTCACGTCGGTGCCGTCGAGCAGGTAGCGCCCGGTACTCGGTACGTCCAGGCAGCCCAGCATGTTCATCAGCGTGCTCTTGCCGGAACCGGAAGGGCCCATGATGGCCACCATCTCGCCGGCCTGGACGGTCATGTCGATGCCGTGCAAGACCGTCATCGGGCCTTCGGCCATCTGGAAAGACTTGGTTATGCCCTCAAGCCGGATCATTCCACTCCTCGTTTGCGGCCCATCGCGGCGCGCGGTCACTCGAAATTTGCGGCACAGTCACTCGAAGCACGGTCACTCGAAGCGCAACGCCTCGATGGGCTCGAGCCGAGCCGCGCGCCAGGCCGGGTAGCCACCGGCAACGAGCCCGATGGCCAGGCTGACCCCGAACGCGATCGCGATCGGCGTCAGCGACAGGACCGGGTCGAACGAGCTGAGGAAACCGACGCCGCCCGAATTCGCCAGCAATGCCTTGGCCAGCACGATCAGCCCGACGCTGATGGCCACGCCGATCAGCCCACCCATCCCCGCAACCGTGATTGCCTCCATGGCGAACTGGGTCATGATCGCCATGCCGCTGGCTCCGACGGCCTTGCGGGTGCCGATCTCGCGGGTCCGGTCGGTCACCGAGACAAGCATGATGTTGAGCACCCCGATCCCGCCGACCACCAGCGAGATCGCCGCGATCGCCGGCACGAAGTTGGCGATCAGCGCGATGAGCCCGGTGAATGTGCCAACTCGGCTGCCGAGATCCTGCACCTGGAAGTCGTCGTAGTTGGGGTTGGTGATGCGATGCTGTTGGCGCATGATCCCGGTGATCTGGCCCACGGCCGCCTTGACCTCGCCGGTCGAGTTGGCCTTGACCGAGAGCTGGCTGAGCTGGTTTCCGCCGGTGCCCTTGCCGAACACGCCGGACCGGGCGGCCTTGATCGGCATGATGATGGCGTTGTCGCCGGCCGCACCGAAGGAATCCATCACGCCGATGACCTTGAACAGCGCATGGTTGAGCCGCAGCGTCTGCCCGAGCGCCGCGTGTGGGTCCGGCCCGTACAGCGCCTGGGCAATGAGCGGACCCACCACCGCAACCTTGGCGCCCGCCTTGTCCTGGGCGTCGGTGAAGAAGGTTCCGGCGCTCAGTGTCTTGCGCTGCACTGCCAGGTAGCCGGTCGTGGTTCCGGTGACCGACGCGGACTTGAACTGCGCGCCCGGGGTGGATGCGGTCACCGCCCTGGACACCTGACCAGCGGCTCCGGTGGTCGACCCGGTCACCATTGGCACCACCAGAGCGACGTTCGGGGCCTTGGTGATCGCCGCCATGTCGTCGTCGGTGAGCGCCTCGGAGGGAGGACCCCCTGGGATGGGCGACAGCTTCGGCACAATGGTGATGCTGTTCGCGACCGGTTCGACGGCGGTGTTGACCGCGCCGACCAAGCCCTGGCCCAACGAGGTGAGCAGGATGACCGCCGCGACACCGATGACCAAACCGAGCATGGTCAACCCGGAACGCAGCTTGTGCGACCGCAGACCACGCAGAGCGATCACCAGAATGTCTCGAAAGATCACTCGCGGACCCAGTGCTCTCACCATGGTCGAAGCGCACGCGGCTGGCCGGACTTCCAAGACATGTCTTCCAGGCTCGCAGCGAAACGTCGTCCGCGCGTCGTCCCAGCGCGGTATCCGAGGCCGGCGCGCATCCTCTCAGCGCAGTACCCGGGGCTGCGCCCGGCCACGTCTAGCTGGGGGCTCCGGCAGACGTGGCCGCTATGCGGGTGGGGCAATCGCCGACTGGCGGTGGGGACTTCCGTCACTTCGGTGGTAACGACCTGGCGTAGCCGACGCCGTGCTTGATCCACCGGTTGAGCTCGTCGTCGGTTGCCTGCGCGTCTATGTCCACTCGCAGCCAGCCGTCCATCTCGCGCCCGCGCATGACGAACCGGCTCGCCCGTGGATCAGCGACCAGGGTGTCGGTCTGGGACGGATCGACGCGGAGCAGGAGACCGCCTTGACGGCTTGCGCTGACGGCCATGTGCCCGGCAACCATGAAGGCCAGACCGCCGAACATGGGCTTCTCGACGACTCC